>Ga0316207_10000060_pt1 | contig 240393 bp, 225 predicted proteins | sample 6weekpyrite_MG_FD_204943 | JGI IMG/M metagenome (GOLD analysis project Ga0316207, IMG submission 204943) | Microbial mat bacterial communities from mineral coupon in-situ incubated in ocean water Damariscotta River, Maine, United States -... | ecosystem: Environmental > Aquatic > Marine >...
TAACACATATGAGCCGCTCTCGAGTCAATAACCATTAGTCGACTTTTCAGTTAACTAATTAACTAAAAACAAAATCAATTAACAAAATCGATTACTTCATCTGTCATATGAACTGTTAAGCAAGCTGCTTACAGCAAACACATATAGAGAGTCTCTTATTGTGATCGCATCACTGCCTGTTAATTCATAATCCGTTAACCTTTACAGGGCCACTAGACATTCATCGGGTAACCTTGTGAAGGCACTATTCAAAAAGGCAGGTTTACTTTGTTTAAAGTAACCAGTTAGTTTCAGGCTCAGCCAAGGTGTAAACAACTTTGCTAATTGCATTAATGCACGCCAGAGGAGCGTCTAATCAAAAAGACTGGCTCAGGTATGTTGATGTATAAATTGATATAGAGAATTCATTTAATCCAATGGATATCGATTTAATGACGATGTAAATAATTCTGTGTAACTGTCATGGTTAAATATAGTCAGTTAAACGTGCTTCAAATTCAATCATAAACCGATTCAAGGCTGGCTTCCCGTTTCTAATGGGCATTACCAATTTTATTGCCTTGCGTACCGTAACTTTTTCCTGCTGACTCAACCCTGCATTTTACTAACCGAGAATAAGACGCAAATTGCTGCACGGTTTCAAAGCGCTCAATGTCCCCAATTTCATAAATAATCGTGAGAGATAATATTCGACCAACACCCGTTATACTTTTCAGTACATGCAGGTGAACGGGTTTATGTTGTTTGGCTTGTTGCTCTATAAACCATTCGACTTTACTGAGTTGCTCCGCATAACAATCCAGGATTTCCATATCCAGATTGATGTTCTTTTAAACTGATATCTCAGTAAAAGATGATTTTAATTGTTCCCGTGCACTTATGTTCTTCAAGTTGACTTTGTTGGGCGGCAGATTGTATTGACTAGTCGTGTTAACAACATGTGCTTTAAGCTCACCTCCATGTCGGACTATACGTGTTCTGCGTCGCAGTAGATCACGTGTAGCACGCATCGCCTTTGGGTAACATACGCTAAAGGGAAATTGCCACCTCGATAGGGTTCAAGTAGTTCGTGTAGTTTATCCGGATCGGACGATATTTCCTTATCCACAAGCGTGTTGCCTTCCTGGTCTATAATGCAGACATAAAGCAATCTAGCGTGTAAATCGATACCGCAGTAGTAGGGATGCATGTTATTGTAGAAGTTCATTGGGTTTTCTCCTTTTCGGTTTAGTCACCTTAAAGTTTAGTAAACTCTACTAAACTGGGAGAAGGTTCAATGAGTATCAAAAAAATCAACACTGACAACTTTGAGTTACGGCCTAAAAAACAGGCCATAACTCAAAGTTGCAGGTTATTTGGGCGTTATGAGTATCAAGTACTTGTCATTGCATATTCGTAGCCAGTAGAAGCATATTCTACTAATTTTTATAAAAGGTAAATATAATAATTAATGGAATGGCCTGACTATAATTCGTTCAAGTCGCTGCGAAAAAAGCGCCTTCCGGTTAACCCAAACGTTATATTTTTTACGCATTTACGTTATTGTTGCGACAATTAGATGTCTTAACATAATTATAAAATAGAACATAAAACAGGTTGATTATGAAAGAGCATATCCACAGCAATCGAGCAGCAAATTATCATAAGAACAGTATGTCTTTGGTTGGCGCTGTATCTATGGGTACCGGTGTCATGATCGGCGCTGGAATTCTGGCTTTGACAGGCCAAATAGCTGAGCTGGCTGGTTCTCTTTTTCCTCTAGCGTTTCTGGCGGCAGCTGTGGTAACCGCTTTCAGTGCTTATTCATATGTGAAATTATCTAATGCATATCCTTCTGCGGGTGGTATCGGTATGTTTCTTCAAAAAGCCTATGGGAGAAGTACCGTCACAGCTGTTGGTGCATTATTAATGTACTTTTCAATGGTTATTAATGAAAGCCTCGTAGCGCGTACATTTGGCACATATAGCGTACAGCTTTTCAATATCGACCCTGGCAGTTGGGTGGTGACTGTGTTAGCCGTATCCGTTCTGGTATTTGCTTTTTTATTGAATATATCAGGTAATCGAATAATTGGCCTGTTTTCCTTAATTATGGCATTTGTAAAAATTGGTGGCATTGTTGTTTTTGCTATTGGCGGACTTTGGGTTTCCGGTATTTCATTTGACAGTATATCTTCAAGCTCACCTGATTCATCGTTTACTGGTTTCGTAGCCGCAATGGCACTGGCCATATTGGCCTATAAAGGGTTCACAACCATTACTAACAGCGGCTCAGAAATAGTCGACCCGCACCGCAATGTGGGTCGTGCCATAATCATATCCATTACGCTATGCGTGGTAATTTATTTTCTGGTTGCAGTAGCAGTTTGGAGCAATTTAAGTATTTCTGAAATAATCAGTTCAAAAGATTATGCACTGGCACAAGCTGCAAGACCGGCATTTGGAAACTACGGTCTTTGGTTTACGGTAGGAATTGCCATCATTGCTACTATTTCTGGCGTTATCGCAAGTGTATTCGCTGTTTCTCGCATGCTTGCCATGTTAACCGAAATGAAACTGGTACCACACAGTCACTTTGGCATGCCCGGCGATATTCAGAAACACACACTGGTATATACTGTTGTCATCGCAATATTTTTAACCATCTTTTTTGACTTGAGTCGCATTGCTTCACTCGGTGCAATTTTTTATATTATTATGGATATCGCAATACACTGGGGTGTTTTCCGTTATTTGCGTAAGGATGTCAAGGCTAGCGCAATCATTCTATTGTCTGCCATTATTTTTGACATTATTATATTAGGCACTTTCCTATGGGTAAAAGCAGAGCAAGATTTAACTGTAATCTATGCAGCCGTTTTCGGAATTCTTTTTATCGTTATAGCAGAAAGAATCTTTCTGAATAACTTTAGGCACGATGCTGAATAAAACTACTAGCACGATCTTATCCGGTTGTTAAACAAAACATCTAACCGGCTCTCTACTATAAGCAAATATCAATTTTTAGCATGCTCCATGAGTGTGACTCGGCGCAATGCACGGGAATAGAACTTAATCGTTTTATCCGCCTTACCTTGTAGTTTTAGGCATTTAAGTAATTGCTGGTAGTTTCTATCGAATGTCTTTTTATCTGTGTTATTCATGCTACAATTCCCTCTCAATGTGACCCAAAAAGTGACGTGGCTTTTGTAGTGCTTCGCTATAATGCTGCAAAAACCACGTCACTTTTCAATCTGGTGAACTCAGCGTTAGATGCTACACATAAAAAAATTTTAGAGGAATCAAGATTGTTATCAGTTTTTCGCTCATGCTTTTTCAGACTAAGCATAATCACAGCATTAGCACCAATATCATCAACCTTTGCCAGCGGCAATCATGATTTAACTAATCTGGATAAATCAAAAAACTATGGATTTGAAACGATAAAACTGGGTGCCAACATGGATCTCTTTGCAGCATCAAGAAACTTTGGGCCAGAAAATGGCAAAAGCGAGTTAAAGCTTCGCGAGGTAGAGTTATCGTTTGAAGCTCCAATAAACCCTTGGCTCTATGGAATGATATTCATAACAAAACCATCCGATGAACCTTTTGATGTCGAGGAAGCTGCTGTTTTGGCCGACCTCCGTTACGGCATTCGGTTGAAAGCGGGTAAATATCGCAATGAGTTTGGCTTGATCAATACTATCCATGAACCAGAAAGACCGCAAGTTTCACTCCCCCTTCCCATTAGTGAATTTTTAGGCGATGAGCAGCTTCGTGAGACAGGTATCACGATTGGAAAAAAAATCGAATTTGGAAACGGCCTCAGGGGAGGTGTGAGCCTTGCACTTCTCAACAGTGAAAATGAAATTGCTTTTAATCAAGCCCAGTCTAAGGATAAAGCCTATTCGGGTAAGTTGTATTATGGCTATGAATCATCAGCCACAGCGTATCAGCTTGGGTTTAGCGCGTTAACTGGAAAAAACGATGCAGCCGGGAATCTCAGCACAAACCTACAAGCATTTGACTTTCGATATATGCTACAGCCAAATTATGCGTCAAAGTATGATTATCCAGCACGTTTTATGTTCTTCGGTGAGGTGCTTTATAATCAACGTGAAATTACAACGAGCAACACAAATAAGGCACTGGGTTATTGGGCGGTTGCAGATTACCAGTTTATACCTGCGCACCATATCGGTATAGGACTGGAATCTACTGAAAACATACTGGATAAATCAATTAAGTCAGAAGCTTATTCCATGCATTATAGTTGGTATTACAGTTCGCATGGCCGTTTACAATTAGAGGCACGCCGTCTAAATAGTGATAATGCAGACAATGGCCTTGAGATTTTACTTCAATGGAATATCGTGCTGAGTCCACACAGCGAAAAACCATTTTTACCTATATTGAAGTATTGAAGTAGTTATGATTAGATCGCATCTAACAATTACATTCAGCGGACAGTTAAAAGCGTTGCGATTTTTGCAAAGCAAAAATGCATGTCACTTTCATCTGCCAGTGATGCAGGCGTCGAAACTGTAGAAAAAACTAAAATATTTATTTTTTAACGCTACTGTTTGTTACAATGACTCAACATAAAACGAGTCATACATATGCCAAATTTTATTCCTTCAAACCCATTTATCTTTATAGCACTATCGTGTGACATTGTACTCCACTACACAACTATCGCCAACTGTAAGATATCACCTGATGCGAATAAGAAATGCTTAGGCACGATTAAAAAGCTTAGAGATAAACGTAAAAAATTAAACAACTCATTTATTTTTAAGTCAATCTGTTTGATACACAATATTGAGAAGATAAAAATTTATTGAAATATTGCGGCGTAAGGAAAAAATAGAACGAGAGATAACCGATAAAATCAACTCGCACCAGTGTGATTACAAAGCTAACGCTAAGCCTTAATAATATAAACACAATAAACGGATCATTTTGAAATATCACGAATAACAACACTAAAACTAAAATATGTAACAAGTTAAATTGATAGTGAAATTATGGGTTTTTCTACAGGCTTGCTATTTGAATAAATGAGATGAAACTATGAGTCAAGATTTGAAGTCCATAATAGAAAATTATAAAGAAGACAAGGAAACCGTTTACAACTGTTGGTTTGTTAACAATGATGAAAGATTGAAGGCATTCCGTTCAATTCGCAGGGGCGTGTTTGATGTAATACAAGATATAAAGACGGGCGACTTTGGTAATGATTTTAAAGGCTCATCTTTAGAGTTTGTTTTAAATTGCATAACGGAACAAAAACAAGTATTTAAAGGCGCATCACACCCTTTTTATTGGAAACCAAAATTACGCATACCTGACATATATGAAAATGAAGAAAATAAAATTGCTTTTGGCCAATTTCTTGAAAAATGCATCAATGCAACAAAAGAAGAACAAATACTTAAAGAAATAATATTGCTAGATCAGAAAAAAATTAAAGGGCTTGGCCCCGCGGTTGCTAGCATTCTATATTTCTTACATCCTACAATAATACCTCCCTGCAATACCGCTATTGTAAATGGTTTCAATACATTATTTAAAGACAAAGTTAAACTTGGTTCATGGACTGAATACTTAAGAATGAGAGAAGTGATAATCGAAATAAATAATAAGTTAAAATCTGACCTGTCAAATGATTTGGGCGCTTTCGCTGGTCTATTATTTGATGTGGGTGAAAGGAAACTGTTAATAAATGATGAGCATATATCAGAAGAAGAACGAATAAAAATTGAAAAAAAACTTAAAAAGAGACATAAAGAAGTAACAACTGAAATGGAGGAAGAAGATCTCCACACGGAAATGCAATATCACATTATGAATATCGGCGGATCAATAGGTTATGATGTTATTGCGGCATCAAATGATCGTTCCAAATGTCATAATGGTACAAGCCTGTCATTTATTAGTCTTAATGATTTTCCTGAATTAGACGTGGACAAGGATACATATAAGACTATTACACTTATTGATGCGGTGTGGTTTGAAAAAGGAACAAATAAGGTTGCCTGTGCTTTTGAAGTTGAAAAAAGCACTTCTATATATTCGGGTATATTAAGGCTTACCGATCTTTATTTTTCGTTTAAAGACAACCCGCCAACCTTGTATCTGATAATTCCTGACAATAGAGAAAAAGAGGTGCTTATTCAGTTGCAACGACCTTCTATTAGGAATAGTGGAATTGAAATACACTACATATTGTTTTCAGAATTAAAAAAGAACTGTGATGCAATCTGTAAGTTTGGCGAAGACAAAGAAATACTTAAAAAAATATCAAACGTGGCACATTGAAAAATCACATAACAACACGCCCTGAGCTGGACTGCAACTAAATATTCAACTATTAATTGCATATTCTAAAAGTGGCGAGCCTCTTTGTCTTAAGCGCTCTAAAGCACTTAAATTCATCATAAGGCGTATTTGTTTTCCAACACCTGAATACAATTCTTATCTCATTGGCTCTTTCATGTATCACCTCATAGTAGTAAAGTAGATTTTGGAATATGAAAATCTCGTTTCTCAGATCTTATAGATAGTCGGTGAAGCGGCAATCCCTGAGTATGCGTTTTGAAACCCGTGATTTCTACTAATTTTTATAAAAGATAAATAGAATAATTAATGGAATGCTCTGACTATAAGTCGCTGAACTCGGACATTTTTTCCGCTGCTCTCCAAAATTGCCGGTGAGGAGCTCAAACATTAGGGTCACAAAAATAAAATGAATTTACATTTAATAGCTGTTTTATGTGTCATTATTGCATTTGGTTTGTATGCTACAAGTTCCGCATTAGGAACGGTATTTGGCATATTAGGCTTAATTTTTGAGGTAATAGCATTGGTTTCAATATTTAAAGCCAATAAAAATAAAGAGAAAAAATAATAAAACTAATTTAGTAATAATTAACAAATAAATATTTAACTTTACTGAGAACAAACTCACACCCTAACTAGCGACTGCGATGCCAAACCCAATAATATAAATAAATCATCGGACTACTGAGTACGACAAGTTACGAACTTAATTTTAATCTTTTCTTTAGGAAATTGAACCATACAATTAGTTTTTAAGCATATGAATAGTGACACTCAAATAAAAGGTGATGATTTATTTTTTCTCCAAAGAAAACAATCTCAATTTAATGGCCCTGTCATTATTTGCGATGGCTTACGTACACCCGAAAACCTAGGTTCTATTTTAAGAGTAGCCGATGCAACGGGAAGCAGGGGTGTTGTTTTGCTGGATAGCAACATCAATTTAAATCATAAAAAAATCAGTCGAATAGCAAGAAGCGCGAATCAAAATATACCTATAAAAAAAATCACATTGCAACAGCTTATTGAAATCAGAGATCAATTCAAAAAAATTATTGCGCTTGAAATTACTCAGCAATCTAAAAATTTATTTGAGTCTAATATTTTAAATTGTGATGCCGTTGTAATTGGACATGAGTCTAGTGGCATTAGAAATGAGACTCTGGAACTTTGTGATGCATCAATTCATTTACCTATGTTTGGTATTAATGGTTCAATGAATATCAGTCATGCGTTAAGTGTTTTTTTATATGAATGGCGCCGCCAAATAAATCATTAAAAACTTATCGTACTAGTGTTTTTTCAACTTCTATTCTTTTATCACTTCCAATTAATAACTCAATCAACTTTAATGCAAAATCCATCGCTGTTCCGGGGCCACGCGAGGTAATAATTTTTCCGTCTATTTCGATCACATTTTTAGTTATTGAAATATTATCAAGGCTACAGTCATCAAGCGCTCCAGGGTAACAGGTTGCTCTTTTATTTTTTAATAAGCCGGCCTGCGCTAGTGCTTTGGGCGCCGCACAAATTGCGGCGACATATCGATTATTGTTTGCATGACTTTTTAAAATAGCTTGTACATATTCATTATCACGCAAATGATTGGCCCCCGGCAGTCCACCGGGTAACACTACCATATCAAATAGCCGATCACTGACTTTTTCAATTTGTGTTTGCGGTAAAACATGTAATCCTCTGGATGCCACTACCACCTGCCCATCTAAACCGGCAGTAATAACTTCAATTCCCGCACGGGTTAACAGGTCGGTGATGGTGACCACTTCCAGCTCTTCGCAACCCTGCGCTAATGGCACTAGTACGCTCGTCATTTTAATTATCCTTCAGCGGCTCTGAATCAGGGCTGTGATTAACGCTTAGTATATGTATGCCTTTCAATAAATTCAGCGCTTCGTGGATTTTATAATCTTTCTGTAATCGCTCTGCCATTTCATCTTCAACGGTATTTTTATTGTTGGTTTTTTCAGTTTTATTTTTTCCATTCGGATTGCTAATATGCCCGGAAAGATCGATCTCTTTTATTGGCTTAAAGTTATTTTTATGTTTAGCTTTCATTTCTAAATTATCTAAAATAATATCTGGGACTATGCCTTCCGCCTGAATCGATCGGCCATTTGGCGTGAAGTAACGGGCAGTGGTGAATTTAACGGCACCGCCACTGCGTAACTCTTGAATAGTTTGCACCGAACCTTTTCCAAACGATTTTTCACCCATAATAATCGCACGCTTATGGTCTTGTAATGCGCCGGCAACAATTTCTGATGCGGAAGCCGATCCACCATTAATTAGCACCACGATCGGGGCTTTATTTAAAATATCAACCGGCGTTGCGCTAAATTCAAAATACGATTCATCGGCTCTGCCCTGGGTATAAACCAGTTTGCCTTTTGTAATAAACAAGTCACTCACATCTGCCGCGGCATTTAAAACGCCGCCGGGGTTATTGCGTAAATCTACAATTAAACCATCTAATGGGCTGGCGTTTTTTTCGACCATTTTTTTAATTGTATTACTTAAATGATTAGCCGTTTTTGATTGAAAAGTGCTAATGCGAACGTAGCCAAACCCCGGCTCTAATAAATGACTTTTAACGCTTTTCACTTTTATAATGGCACGCTTTAATTTGAAATCAATCGGGTCATCCTCGCCTTCACGAATCACGCTTAACTCAATCGATGTGCCGGGCTTGCCGCGCATTAATTTTACCGCATCATTTAAACTTAAATCTTTTGCTGATTTATTATTTAAACGAATAATTAAATCGCCGGCTTTAATGCCGGCTTTAAATGCAGGGGTGTCATCAATCGGAGAAATCACTTTGACATAGCCATCTTGCACGCCAACCTGAATACCCAAGCCACCAAATTGCCCGGTGGTGCCAATTCTTAATTCTTTGTACTCTTCTGTGTCTAAATACGTTGAGTGCGGATCTAAACCCGAGAGCATCCCTCGAATAGCATTTTCTAATAATTCTTTATCCGTGATCTGCTCAACATAGTCACTTTTAATACGGGCAAAAATATCTGAAAAATTGCGTAACTGCTCTAACGGCAAGCTGTGCTCTTTTTTATTGTTTTTTATATTATCTGGATTTTGATCGCCCGATTCGGCCAGACTGACATTCATAAAACTACTGACTGATAAGCCCAATAAAATAAAAATACCCACTAGTCTAATTTTTAATCCGGTTCCTGTAACGAATACTGCTTGACCCATGCCTAACTCCTTAAAATAAGACGAACTTAAATAACTGTGTTTTTAATCATTATGACGTTAATTACTTTGCAACGCCAAATGCTTAACCTGATTGGAACACCATTTTTTTGGATTAACCGGTTTGCCTTGCTTACGAATTTCAAAATATAAACCCGACTTTAATTGCCCGCCGCTGTCCCCCACGGTTGCGATCACTTCACTGGCTTCTACCCAGTCACCGACCTGCTTATAAAGCTCCTGTGTATAACCATAGAGGCTCATATAGCCATCATTATGATCAATAATGGTGATAAATCCGTAACCCTGTAGCCAATCTGCAAAGGCTACTCGCCCGTGGGTTACCGCCCGCACGCGCGTATCATAGTCTGCATTAATCACCACCCCGTTCCATTTCAGATCACCCTGATGCCGAGTGGTTCCAAAACTGGCACGCAAACGTCCTTTAACCGGCCACGGCAATTTACCGCGCAACTGCCCGAATGGCTTTTGATTAACCGCTTCCGCCGGAATATCCGCCAGCAACTCGCCCAGCGACATTAACAAATCTTCAATACGGCTGCGGCTGGAATGCAAATCCTTTAATGTTAATTGCTGGCTATCAATATCTTTATTGAGTTGCACCAATAATTTTTTACGTCTGTTTCTATTTGAGCTTAGCTGTTTTTTCTCATGTTTCTTTGCTACCACCAACGCCGTCAGGTTTTGAATACTTTGTTCAATATCACTTTCCAGCTTTCTTTGTTTTTCAATGCTGGATAAAAACGTTTCAATTTCATCTCCCCGCGCCTGGTTGAAATAATTAAAATACACCATTGTTCGCCCGGCTTCTGTAGGGTCTTGTTGATTTAACAGCATTTTTAATTGCGGCTGCTGTCCCATCGCATAAGCCGAGCGAAGTTGGTCGGCCAAAATACTGCGCTGTCTGGCAAGATGGCGTTTTAATTTTTTTAATTCAGATTTGGATTTTTTAAGATTTTTGACTGATTTTTTATGCTTGCGCTGGGTTTTTCGTAATTTTTTAGCACTCAGTGCAATTTTCACTTCGAGCTTTCTCAGCTCCGTACGCACCGTATCGCGCTGGTCTTTATTTTGGCTTAATGCAGAGAGTACCGAGCTGATTTTGTCTCGAATTTTATCCAGGCGCTGCTGATATGCAGTAGCGGAATCTGCAACAGCTGAACATGACAGAGCAACCAATAAGCCAAATATTAAAATTTTTTTCAAGTTATAAAGATTATACATATAAAAAATAGAGGCGTTTTTGTGTGTCGACTATTGTGTTTATTAGGTCACTGTTATCGTTTAAATCGCATTTTAATAAAATAATACTGGATATCATCAATTAATTTAGTTAAAAGTATGTATTATTTTATGGTAGATTACTAATATAAGTGAACGCAATTTTAGCAGGAAGGTACAAAATGGTTGCCAATATTGAAGAACAAACCCAATTAATGACACGAGAGGAAGATATTGATCGCGCTTCGCGTTCATTAAAAGCTATGTCTCACCCACTTCGTTTAAAAATTCTATGCACTTTACAGGATCAGGAAGTGAGTGTGCAGGATATTGTTGATAATGTAGGAACCTCGCAAAGCAACATCTCACAGCATTTAGCAATATTACGCGATAAAGGCATATTGGCCTCGCGCAAAGACGCTAACCGTGTGTTTTATCGAGTCGGCGATGCCAGAACCCTGCGCCTGATAGGTATGATGCAGGAAGTGTTCTGCTCACAACGCCCTATTGATGATTAGCCAAAATTAACTTTTAAAGTCTTATTACAGGTTTTATAATACTAATTTAGCCTCTGCTCACGGTTAAGTGATCGGAGGCTTCATGCTTTAAACTGGAGTAAAAAATGGCCCAGCTCATCGAGTTTGCCACTAACAACCTATTAATGGTTGGCGCACTGGCGGTAATTGCCGCTCTTATTATTAAAACCGAAATCGGTTTAAGACTCAGCAATATTACACAACTCAATGTCAATGAAGCCGTGCGCTTAATGAACGATGACAATGTGGTTGTGCTAGATGTGCGTGAAAGCAATGAATACAGCTCGGGACACATTCGCGACTCTGTCCATATCCCCATGTCCGCATTGGTGAAACGCTTAGGCGAACTGGACAAATACAAAAGCAAGCCCATACTGGCTTACTGTCGCTCAGGCAGCCGCTCCAATAGCGCCTGCAATACCCTCAACAAACAGGGCTTTGAAAACGTCAGCAATCTGGCCGGTGGTATTATGAGCTGGACCAGCGCTAATCTACCCGTCACTAAAAAATAACCCTCCAACTAATCTCTAACTTTAAAGAAACTAACATGCCTCAAGCTAATATTACGGTTTACTACGCACCCTTTTGCCCATACTGCGGCTGGGCTAAGCAATTACTGAAAAGCAAAGACGTTGAATTCACCATGATTAATGTAAATGACAGCCAGGAAGTTCGCCAGGAAATGGAGCAACGGGCAGGGCGTACCAGCGTGCCACAAATATTTATTGGCGACACCCATGTGGGCGGCTATGACGATATGGCTGAACTGGATGATAAGGGCGGACTAGATTCACTGATTGCGGCGGGCTAATAACGGCGCTTCAGATTTACCGGCAAAATTCGCAGTGCCCCGACTTTAGTGGTATTCTGCTAAAACTAATTTTACAAGACTATTTTATAGGGTAATTCAGTCGTCAATTTGAAGGCGATAAACCGTCTACACATTTACAATAAACAATCAAAAATTTAGGTAGCAAAATGAGCGAAGAACAGGCACAACAATTTTCAATTCAAAAAATATTCATTAAAGACGTCTCTTTCGAGTCACCTAATGCGCCTAGCGTATTTACAGACGGTGAATGGAAGCCTGAAGTTAATGTACAAATTAATTCACAAGCTCAAGCCATATCAGAAGAGCTACACGATGTGACATTAACAATTACAGTTACCGCCAAACAACAAGATAAAACCGCATTTTTAGTTGAAGTAAAGCAAGCTGGTTTATTTCAAATGTCCGGCTTCAATCAAGAGCAAATGGGCGGCATGCTCGGTGCCTACTGCCCTGAAACTTTATTTCCTTATGCGCGTGAAGCCATTTCAGATTTAGTAGCCAAAGGCGGCTTCCCACAAATGCTTATTTCACCGGTTAATTTCAATGCCCTTTATATGCAGCACCAACAACAGCAACAGGCGCAGCAATCCGCTGAAACTGAAACCACTCACTAAGCGCTAAATGTCAGAAACAGTCGCTAACCCCAGAAAAATCACCGTCCTCGGTGGTGGCTCCTGGGGAACCGCTTTAGCCTCTCAAGTTGCCCGCGCACAACACGATGTGATGTTATGGGATATGGACCCTGAGCATGTGAACAACATGCGTCAAAGTTATTTCAATCAAAAATACCTGCCCGATATCCCGCTCCCCAAGTCACTACACTTTAGCGACCAGCTAGAACAAGCCATTTGTGACTCAAATACCCTGCTAATTGCTATTCCCAGCCATGCCGTACGCAGTTTTTTACAAAAGACTAAACAGTGGATACGCAACGACCACCATATTGTGTGGGCCACCAAGGGCCTGGAAGAGGGCAGTGGTAAACCCGTACATCAGATTGTCGCCGAAGAATTGCCGCAATGCCTATCAACAGCGGTAGTTTCCGGACCGACATTTGCCCTGGAAGTCGCCAACAATTTACCCACCGCCGTCACCGTAGCAGCCAGCAGTCACAAAATTGCTATTGATGTGGCAGGCTTTTTACACTATGGCAATTTTCGGGTTTACACCTCCGAGGACATGATTGGCGTTGAAATAGGAGGCTCCCTTAAAAACGTGCTGGCAATAGCCGCTGGCATTGCAGACGGGCTGGGCTTTGGCTCCAACACCCGCGCTGCGCTCATCACTCGCGGGCTCAATGAAATGATGCGCCTGGGACTAGCGATGGGCGCACAGGCCGAAACCTTTATGGGGCTGGCAGGCATGGGGGATTTAGTGCTCACCTGCACCGACAACCAGTCACGCAATCGTCGCATGGGGCTGGCATTGGCCGAAGGTTTAAGTATTGAACAGACCCGTAAAAAAATCGGACAGGCGGTAGAGGGCGTTAAAACCGCCAAAGAAGCATGGTTACTGGCACGGAAATATCAGGTTGAAATGCCGATTATCGAGCAGGCCTATAAAGTGCTTTATGAAAATAAGCCACCAAAAGAGGCCGTACAAGATTTACTGGGCCGGGAGGCGCGTGCCGAATAATCAACAACGCTAAAAATACTATTTAGCTTTTTGCTTTATACGTAGTGCTATCGTTTCAGAAATTTTATTTGATAAAGCCACTACTAGCTCGCTCATCGACGACGCCATATCCTGATACGTATTGCCCGGCGTTTTCGCTTTTAGCGAGAAAGCCTCTTCCGCCAATTTCTTATTGCCTTTACCATTTAAAATAACATAACCACCATCCAGCACCGTTTGTTTACCCAACTCGCCTAAAAATGTGCGAATGTGTACTTTAACTTGATAATCAAATTTTCGATAAGACGACCACGGCGACACATCTACATGACTGGTTTGAAAATTAGTTGATAATTCATTAGCAATTAGCGAGCTCACATTACTGCTCAAGCCGCTCGCCCAACGGTGAAAATCTGCACGATTAATCGTAAACGCACCGGTGCGGGTAACAATTTCCGGGCGATCAATGAGTTCGGGCAACTTCACCGCCCATACTCCAATCGATAAATTTTCTGTCACGCTCACATCAACGTCGCGTTGTGCGCTTAATAAATAAAAATTTGTTTTGGGAGAGGAGCCACAACCCAATAACATTAAAAACAAACTGCTTAAAATTAATTTTAAAAATATTTTTTTAAAATTTTTTTTCATCATTTTCCTCTATACATTAATCTAAACATTATTCTGCTCTTTTACCTTTTAACAAAGATTCCGGATGACGCTCAAGATACTCCGACATCACCCGAATCGAACGCGCAGCCCTACTCAACTCGTCCATCATTTCATTAACTTGCACACCAGTCATACCACCTTCTTCTACATTCAACGATTTAATTAAATCATTCATATTTTTAGTCGCATCGTCTAAATTACTACCAATGCTTTCAATGGGTAAATGCTCGAGTCGAGTCATTAAATTATCTATTTGTTTAAGTAAACCAGTTACCGTTTCGGGCACGGTGGGTAAAATTAATTCTTTATTAACATACTTTATACTTGCCTTATCTGCATTATTAAAAATATCAAAAACAATTAATGATTGACCCGTTAATAAATTACTTTTTAATTGAGCTCGTAACCCCTTTTCAACCATACTTTCAAAATAACGGTGTACGCTTTGTATGCGCTCGGTATTACTTAGTTGAGTATTTAAATCATCAGCTGGTATTCGTTCTGGCTCAATATCCACTACTGCAAATGTAACTAAATTATTTTTTACTACACTTTTTTCTACGCCCACTTTTATTACCGTACCTAAGCGAATGCCTTTATACTCGACCGGCGCACCTGCCGACAAACCACTCACTCCATTTTCAAAATACATTTTTAAAGGTGCTCCGAAAGTTATTGTTTCTTCCACTTCCGGTTCTTCTGTTTTATGTAGCTTAAATGCGTGGTTTTCTTTTGCACGCGTTATATTTTCAGGTGTATATCTATTTGTAAATCCAATACCTCCAGCAACTAAAGAGCCAATCGATTCCATTTCAAAATCAAAACCTTTAGCGTCCAATTCGATACTCACCCCCGACACATTCCAAAAACGCGTGTGTTCATTAATAATTTTATCATGTGGAGAAGTCACAAAAATTTCAATGTCTACGGATTTATGATCATCTGTTAACAAATGGCGAATAACCGTACCTACCGTCACACCTCGATACTTTATCGGTGAGCCGCGACTTAGCGAACCTAACTTTTCTGACTTAATAATATATTTTGTACCGGGATTTCCCAGTTGATAAAGCTGAGGTTCCTCCAGGCCTATAAATTTTGTCTGTACAACACCACCTTCCCCGGGGTCAATTTCTATAAATGCACCGCTAAGTAAAGTATCTAAGCCACTCACGCCTTCCACGCCAATACGCGGGCGTACCACCCAAAATTTTGTTGTATTGGTTAAACGTTCAATAGAAATGCCGGTTAATTCCATTACTACAATGACCTCAGATAAATCTTCAGTGAACTTCACATCCGTTAGCTCACCCACTTTAACATTGCGTAATTTTACCGGCGTTTTACCCGCCTCAAGTCCTGATGCATTTTTAAACGACACTTCAACAAAAACATTTTCTTGCACGGCACTTTTAAAAACCATCCACCCACCAATTAATGCGGCAACGACAGGAATAACCCAGATGGGTGAAAGTAAAAAATTTTCATGACGATTTTTAGCTTTTGGAATAGCCTTAGGTATTTCAGAAATACTCGAATGACTATTTAAATTTTCTTTTGAGTTATGTTCATCTGTCATTATTATTTTTCCGTCTCAACTTTCTCCATTTGATCCCAAATTAATTTAGGGTCAAATGCCATCGCTGAAAACATCGTTAAAATCACCATTGCTGCGAATGCTAAACCTGCAGGCCCGGGCCGAATAGAGCTTAGTTCACCCACCTGAATTAATGCCGCTAATAAAGCCACCACAAACACATCGACCATTGACCAGCGGCCCATCAATTCTGCGATTAAATACAAGCGAGTTTTTTCTTTTTTGCGAAAATAACTGCCGCGTTGCACGCCAATTAATAAATAAGCAATTGCTATTATTTTTAATAAAGGCAACAAAACACTGGCAGAAAAAATAACCAATGCCAGCGGCCAATCACCATGCGTTAAAAAATAAAGTATGCCACTTAAAATCGTATCTGAAGTTTGTTGGCCCAATGTGCCGGTAATCATGATGGCTTGGGTGTTAGCTGGAATATACATAATAATAGCGCTAATCAAAAAGGCCCATGCACGATTAATGCTGTTATGTTTTCGATAACGCACCGCACTATAACAACGCGGACATTGACCATGACTTTGCTCGCCCAAACTAACAAGCTGATCACATACGTGACAACTAGCTAAGCCTAAATCTCTGGCTTGAACAGTTTTGGTCTGAATTTTATTACCCACAAGCATCCTGTCCGGTCGCATTATCAATCTTACAAATTGAATCTAGCTTATTCCACAAGTCATGCATTTCAATAGATGAAATTGCCGCCGCATAATTTAACACCAATATAACAAATGCCGTAAAACCAATACCTAAATCAACATCAGAAAATGACACTAATTTTACTAGCGCAACTAACACTGCCAACAAAAAAACATCCATCATACCCCAGGGCATTAAACGACTCACCCACACTAATAATGGACGCGTCAATCGCCAACTTTTTTTAAAATGAATGGAGAGCAAAATATATAATAAAGAAAATATACAAAACGCCGGTAATAGCACACTGCTAAATAGCACCACCAACGCTAATGCCGGATTATCTAACTCATAAAAAATTAAAGCCGATTGCATTAACGTGACTTCTCGCTCAATACCAGCAATTGTTAATTGCATAACAGGGTAGAAGTTGGCAAGCATAAATAAAATGGCGCAAGATAAAATAAACGCTAATGGTTTATCTGTAGTCGTACTCGATTTTTTAAACAAGCGCTGACCACAACAGCTGCATAATACAACATTTCCCTCTGCAACATCGCCGACATTTTGCAATGCATCACATTCGTGGCAGGCCATCAATAAATCATTTTTAACTTGCACAATTATCTTTTTAATTTCCACATTTTTGTTATCCACTCACTCATGGGTATTATTTTTTATACTCGCATATTTTAAGTAAATAATATATGCATGAATGCCCGCTATGGGCCCAAACTAATGATAAGATCCATGATTAATTTTTTACTATTTTAAAGACACTATACTCCATGTTTCATATCGCCTTATTCGAGCCCCGCATTGCCCCCAACACCGGCAATATTATTCGGCTGATTGCCAACAACGGCTGCCAACTGCATTTAATCGAACCGCTGGGTTTTGATTTAGAAGAAAAAAAGCTGCGCCGGGCGGGGCTCGATTACGCTGATCTCAACAACGTCACACGCTACGCCAACTATGCGGATTTTTTAACTGCTATGCAGGGCAGGCGCATCCTCGCCTGCACCACCAAAGGCAGTCGTCCCCACGACCAACTAAACTATCAAGCTGATGATGTGCTGCTATTTGGCTCCGAAACCGCCGGCTTGCCCGATGATGTAATGGCGCAATTTGCAGCCGAACATCGCCTCAGAATCCCCATGCAGCCCAATAGTCGCAGCTTAAATTTATCAAATGCGGTAGCAATTGTGAGCTACGAAGCCTGGCGTCAACTCGATTTTGTTGGTGGCATTTAAAAGCGCATTTTCACATGTTTTTCTCATTAGCCCTTCCCGACATTGACTAAGGGCCATTTCACGTCTAAATACTCTTATATAAAACAACTATTTAAGGGCTGTCGTCATGGACGAATCGCTAACTAGCGATGATCAAAAACCACCACAAAAACCGCTGATATTATTGATAGATGATGACCCTTTAATTACCGAAAGCATGGGCTTTATTCTGAAAAAACACTTTCAGGTATTGATCGCAGAGTCTCGCGCTGAAACAAAAATCTTACTGTCCAAACTCACCCACCAACCTGATCTGGCCCTCGTAGACCTTGGCCTGCCGCCTTTAGCCCATGAACCGGATGAAGGCTTTGCCCTGATTGAAGACCTGCTTGCCTATGATTCACAGTTGAAAATTTTAGTTTTATCGGGACAAAGCGACGAAGCCAATATACACCACGCACTTACCCTCGGCGCCGTTGATTTCATCGCCAAACCCGCTGATCCCGCATTATTGCAGGCTCGACTCAATCATCAATTAATGCTGAAGCAGGTCGAAGACAAGAAAAAATCGGCGCAACTCGTCTCCACTATTATTGGTGACAGCTCACCAATGCAGGCATTACGCCAGCAAATTGACCAATTCGCCGAGCCTATTTTCCCGGTATTAATCGAAGGCGAGTCGGGTACAGGCAAAGAACTGGTCGCCACCGCCCTGCATCAACAAAGTGGCCGGGCTAACGAGCCTTATCTGGTAATTAACTGCGCCGCCATTGCACCGGAGCTTTTAGAATCACAGTTATTTGGCCATACCAAAGGCGCCTTTACCGGTGCCAGCAAATCCCACAAAGGCTTTTTTGAAGACGCCGGTGAGGGCACTTTATTTTTGGATGAAATTGGCGAAATGGCGATTGATTTACAAGCTAAGCTTTTGCGCGTTTTAGAAAGCGCTGAGTTTCACCGCATTGGCGAAACCCGTAGCATAAAATCACGCGCGCGCATTATTGCCGCCACTAACAAATCATTAACCCAGGAAGTCGCGCAGGGAAATTTTCGCGCTGATTTATTTCACCGATTGAGTATTTTAAAAATACAAATGCCCGCTGTGCGCGAAAGGCGTGACGAAAAAAGTGATGATAGCTTTTCACTATTAGATTATTTTTTAGATTTTTATGCCGAGTCAATGCAACCCATAACCTTGAGTGACGATGCAAAACAAGCATGGCGCACTTATGATTTTCCCGGCAATGTTCGAGAGCTGCGTAATATCGTTATTCGTTTGTGCACCAAATATCCCAAGCAAATAGTTGACACAAAAAAATTACAGGATGAATTTGAACAAAACCATTTTACTACTGACAATAGCGAACAAAATAATTCATTTAGCAACCAGAAAATTAATCAACAAATCATCAATGGCGAACTTAATTTAAATTTAAAACTTAAAGATCTGGAGGAATTTGTTATTCAACAAGCCATGCAAATTTATAATGGCAATCTCAGCCAGGTAGCTAAAGCACTGCATATTAATCGCACCACACTCTACAGCCGAATGCAAAAAAAATGAACCTACCCGTGCAATACACGCAGGTGCAATATGTATCTTGAACATTTTGGTTTAGAGCGCCCACCCTTTAAAATCACCCCAGACACCAGCATGTTCTACAGTGGCAATAAGCGCGGTGCTGCATTAAAAGCACTTAAGTATGCGATTCATTCTGGTGAAGGCATTGTTAAAGTAATTGGTGAAGTCGGCTCTGGCAAAACCATGTTATGCCGTATGTTGGAAATTGAACTGGGTAACAATATTGAAATGGTTTACATTGCCAACCCCAGTTTATCCCCCGATAATATTTTGCACGTAATTGCTTTTGAATTAAAACTAAAAATCAATGCTGACACCAGTAAATTTGAAGTCATGCAAATTTTACAAAATTATTTGCTCAACAAACATAGCCATAATAAACAGGTAGTAGTATTTGTGGAAGAGGCGCAAAGCATGCCGATTGAAACATTGGAAGAAATTCGTCTGCTCAGCAATTTAGAAACTAATGACAATAAATTATTACAAATGGTTTTATTCGGACAACCCGAATTAGATGAAAAATTACGCAATCACGCGATTCGTCAATTAAAAGAACGCATCACCCATAACTTTTATCTCGACCTTTTCCCCGCGGCTGATGTTTATAGTTATTTAAATTTTAGAATGCATGCCGTCGGCTATCGCGGAACCGATTTATTTTCAATTAAGTTAGCCCAAAACATTGAACGAAAATCTAGCGGCCTAACCCGTCGCATTAATATTCTTGCAGACAAGGCATTGCTAGCAGCATTTTCTGATGGCGCTCATGATATTAAATCTAAGCATATTACTCTTGCTGCCAAAGATAGTGACTTTGGCCAGAAAATTAACTGGTGGCCTGCCGTTAAAGGAACAGTCGTCTTTGGCGTTATTTTTAGCGCCGTTTGGATTGGTACACTGTTACCCGTATCGCCACCTTCTATTATTAATTCGTCACCAACAAATCAAAGCAAGACAATTGATACACAAATTCTGAACACACAACAATCTGGTCTACCCAAAAAAAATGATAGACAATTAACAAATCCACCCTCCATAATAAAAAAACTTAATACCTTGCCAGATATTTTAGATAAAACTCAGGCATGGTTGATAAATGCCAAACCAGACAGTTTTACAATTCAACTAACTTTAATTGATAGTGGATTAAAAAATGATATTCAACGTTTCATCGAAAAAAACGGCCCTATACTTAATTTACAAGATTTGTATATTTACAAAGTATCAATTCGTAATCACTTATTTTACAGTGTTATTTACGGAGCATTCACCGAACGCAACCTGGCCACTCAACAATTAAAAACATTGCCTGCATCCTTACAAAAAAGCGCACCCTATTTGAGAACCATCAAGGGCATTAAAGCCGACATTATTAAAACGGAAAGATTGAAATAACATGATGCTATTTTTACTCACAGCTAAACCGTCACTTAATATTAAATTTATTAACGCTATATTAATTAATATTATATTACTTTTATCAATTACCGCATGTGGCCCTACACGACCACCTACACCCTCTGAAGGCCACCTTGATTCTGTTAATATTAGACCCGCAAATATTCCCAAGCCGGTTACTCAAACCACTCTGCTACCACTGCCAAAATCACGCCCCCCACTGGAAACCTATACGGTTGTAGTGAGTGGCGTATCTGCAAAAGACTTATTGTTTTCAATGGCGCGCGATGCAAAAATTAATCTCGATATTCATGACGACATACAAGGCACCGTAACCCTAAATGCTATCGACCAAACACTACAACAAATATTAGAGCGCATTTCTCATCAAGTTGATATTCGTTATAAACTTGAAAACAACACTTTACGTGTGCGTGCAGACCAGCCTTATTTAGAAACTTATATTGTTGACTATGTAAATATCTCACGTGAATCTAAAGGCATAATTCGAGTAGCAACAAATATAGGCTCAACAGGGCAGGGTAGTATTGGCGACGGAGAAGGCGACAGCGCAAGCAGTAGCGGCAGTGGTGGTGATGACAACGAGGATAACAGCTCCTTAACCGAAGTACTGTTAACATCTGATAATCAATTTTGGGAAAGTTTGACTCATAATCTTATTGAAATTCTCAATGAAGCCGGTCAAACAACCGAAGACGAAAGCAGCTCAAACTCTACCACAAGCGGCACGCGCGATAACAGTAGCAATGTAATTATTAATCGCGAAGCGGGTTTAATTATGGTACGCGCCACTTACCGCCAACACAAACAAATTCAACCGTTTATCGACAGCGTGCTAACCATTTCAAAACGCCAGGTTTTAATTGAAGCCACCATTGCAGAAATAAAACTCAGCGACCGGTATCAAGCAGGCGTTGACTGGACCGTGGTCGCAAAAGACCCTAGCGCCGGCGTTAATATTTTAACCGATTTAACCGGCAGCAATTTGGCCAACCCTCCTTTCTCATCGCTCACATTAAATGACAGCATTGGTGGAAATCAAGTTACCATGACATTAAAAGCATTAGAACAATTTGGTGATGTACAGGTTTTATCCAGCCCTAAAGTGATGGCGATAAATAATCAGCCCGCTATTTTAAAAGTCGTCGATAATATTGTTTACTTTGAAATGGATGTAAACACATCCCTGTCTCAAGTGGTTTCACTCACAACATTTGAAACCCAAATAAAAACCGTGCCGGTGGGTTTTGTTATGTCGGTTACACCTTATATTAATGAGCACGAAGCGGTGACCCTAAATATTCGCCCAACAATTTCACGGGTTATCGACTCGGTGCAAGACCCCAACCCTGCCTTTAAAGAAGCTGATGTTATTTCAGAAGTACCGGTAATTCAAATTAGGGAAATTGAATCTATATTGACTATTAATAGCGGAGACACGGCTGTAATTGGTGGCTTGATGCAGGATACGGTTAACGATAAAAGTCAGGGAGTACCGGTATTATCTTCAATTCCTTTTATTGGCAACTTATTTCGATACGATGATGATATTCGTGAAAAATCTGAATTAATTATTTTCATTCGTCCCGTTGTTATTCATCACGCTAGCCTAACTGGTGATTTATCTGACTACCAAAAGTTTTTACCGAAGCCACTTAAATCGCCTAAAAAAGATGAAAATAAAAATACTGGCTCGCAATCTTCAGACGATGACTTCAATGAATAAGCGGAAAATAATATGAGCCTGTTACTTGATGCCCTTAAAAAAGCCGCGGACGATAAATTAAAAAAAGCGGAATACAAAAACCAGAATAACAATCAAAGTATAGAGCTGGATTTAGATTTAAAGTCAGATGATCCTAATGGTTATTCAGAAGTTAACAATGAAAATATTACTACTCATAAGCCTCAAACCGATGATACAAAATTTGATATTTCTGAAAAACTTTACTCTAGTAAAAAAATAGATATTGAATTAGATAATAATTTAACCACTCAAAAAGAGATGAGACTGGAAGACATTGATGACGATACCATCAAAGCTGAAATTGACGATGCTGAAGCTGATAAGTTGAGTAACAACAACCAAACACCGCTCAATGTAAAACCAATAAAATCACAACATTCCATGAAAACACCGGCTTCGCGAATTGAAACCGAACAAGCACTCTCAGCCCTGATTGATAAAAGTAACCGGCACAGTAGGCGTGAAAAATTGAAAAAAAATATTATTATAGGACTTATCATCGCCTTAATTTTAATTATTAGCGGTATGTATTTCTATATTGAAATGCAATCAACCAGCCAAAATTTTAACCTCACTGGTATTAATCATTCTCCTGATAATTTATTCTATCAAGAAACCATTTCAGCAAACAAAAAATTTAAAACAAACACTGACAGCCATTCTCCTCTTATATCTAACTCCCTTGCAACAAAAAATATCGCCCCCGTAAAAACACCTGCTAAGCTCAGGCTTATTAAGCCTGCTTCTGTTAAAAAAAACCATAACAAGGCTTCCCCTAAGCAACCAACTAAAACGATTAAACCTATTCATATTACCCGCACGAAAAAATCAGATCCTATTCATTTATTAGTCAGTGATGCTTATGCGGCATTTCATTCAGTCGATTATCACCGCTCAGAAAAACTTTATAAACAAGCGCTAGAGCGTGAACCTAAAAATAGAGATGCCCTGTTGGGGCTGGCAGCGATTGGTATAAAAGAAAATCGTTATGAATATGCGCGCCAAAAATATCAATATTTATTACGCTTAAATCCTGCAGACAGTTTGGCCATCGCCGGCTTAAGCGGCATTGAAAAATATGTTGATTCACAGCTTAGCGAATCACAGCTTAAATTTATGTTAAAACAACAACCGGATGCGGCGCATTTATATTTTGCCCTTGGCGCACAATATTCTTCACAATTAAAATGGGCTGAAGCGCAGTCTGCTTATTTTAGCGCCTGGTCCGCCGATAATAAAAATGCGGATTATTGTTATAACTTAGCCGTTAGCCTTGACCATCTTGGAAAACCTGAACAAGCATTAAATTTTTATAAACTCAGTTTAAAGCTAAAACCGGCATCTAACGGAAATTTTTCACAGGCTAATACTAAACAGCGTATTGAAATTTTACAGGCAAGTGTGAAATGAGTGCTGATACGACTCAAAACCCAAGCACTGCCATTACCGATATTGGTGCCGCACTGCGAGCCCAGAAAAAACGTCTCGGCGAAGAGTTAATTCAACAGGGTTTAATCACCGAAGATCAGGTAAATATTGCACTAAAAGAACAAAAAAAAACCAGTAAGCCGCTCGGTGAGGCACTGGTCTCCCTCGGCTTCGTCAGTGAAGCCGTGCTGCGCGACGCTTTGGGCGAAATGCTGGGCAAAGATAGTATCGACCTGAAAAATGTAGTGCCCGATAAAGAAGCGCTCAAACTGATTCCCAAAGATTTATCAGCGCGTTTTAACATTATTCCTGTTAGTTTAAATCGCGCCGACAATACCTTATCGGTTGCAATGACTGACATTTACAATTTATTAGTGCTGGATCGCTTGCGCGCCATTGTCGGCAATCGCATCGAAATTATTGCATTGCTTTCCGGTGAAAGTGAAATCTCTGATGCCATCGATCAGTTCTACGGTTATGAGCTTTCCGTCGATGGCATATTGCATGAAATTGAAACCGGCGAGGTGGATTACGATAGTTTAGATGTAGAAGGTGATGCTTACAGCCAGCCATTAGTTCGACTAGTCGATGCCATTTTAGCCGATGCGGTTAAACGCGGTTCATCGGACATTCACTTCGAGCCGGAAGGCGGATTTTTACGCCTACGTTATCGCATCGACGGCGTGCTGCGCCAGGTTCGCAGCTTACACAAAGATTATTGGTCGGCCATTGTGGTACGCTTAAAAGTCATGTCGAATATGAATATTGCCGAAGCCCGGGCGCCGCAAGACGGTCGCATTAATTTAAATATTCGCGGCCATCAAATCGATTTTCGGGTGTCATCACAACCCACCACCCACGGTGAAAATATTGTATTGCGGGTGCTTGATCGCGCCAAGGGTATCGTACCAATCGATGATTTAGGCCTGCACAAAGACGCGCTTTCACAACTTAAAATTATGATGGCACGCCCCGAGGGCATCATTTTAGTGACCGGCCCCACCGGCAGCGGCAAAACCACCACTCTCTATTCCATGCTCGGTTATGTGCGTTCCGTAGAAGTCAACATTATGACACTGGAAGATCCGGTGGAATACCCCATGGATATGATTCGCCAGACCTCCATCAACGAAGTGCTGCGAATGAATTTTGCTAATGGCATTCGCTCACTCATGCGTCAGGACCCGGATATTATTCTGGTAGGTGAAATTCGCGATACGGACACCGCCGAAATGGCATTGCGCGCCGCCATGACCGGACATCAAGTTTACTCGACTTTGCACACCAATTCTGCTATCGGCTCGATTCCCCGTCTCATCGACATCGGCATTAAAGCTGAAATTATGGCGGGTAATATTATCGGTATTGTCGGCCAACGTTTGGTACGAAAACTTTGCCCCCATTGTAAAGTCGCCCATCAGGCTCAGGGTGTTGAAAAAACGTTACTGGGTATTGACGATGTTAAAAATATAGAAATTTTTGAAGCCAAAGGTTGCGAAAAATGTGATGACATTGGCTACAGAGGCAGGCTGGCCATTTTAGAAGTTTTAAAAATTGATGCACAACTGGATGAAATGATAGCCGAACAGTTAACCATGGGAAAATTTAAACAATATCTACATGACAAAAATTTTCAAACTCTCGCCGATGATGCAACCCGCCGCGTAATCGAAGGCATCACCACCCTTGATGAAGTGAGCCGCGTCATCGACCTCACCGACCGGTTGTAATTTTCTATGCCCGCACTGTATAAATATAAAGCCATTGATACAGACGGCAAAGTTCGAAGCGACAGCATCGAAGCCGATAATGTGCTCGATTTAGAGAAACGTTTAAGCGGCATGGGCATGGACTTAATTAACTATAAAGAAAAAAGCCATGCTCTATTCAATTTTAAAAACAAAGGTATTACGCGCCGCGAACTCATTAACTTTACCTTTCAAATGCAACAACTCACAAAATCCGGCGTCAGCATTTTAGATGGCCTGGGGGATTTACGCGACTCTATTCCCAACGGCAGAATGCGCGAAGTATTATCGGGCATTATTGATGAAATAAAAGGCGGCAAAACGTTTTCAGAAGCACTCGCAGAGTTTCCCGAAATTTTTGATACGGTTTACATCACACTGGTAAAAGTGGGCGAAGAAACCGGCCGCATTGCGCAAGTGATGCACGATATGGCAGAAACCCTGAAGTGGCATGACGAGCTAATTTCACACACCAAAAAAGTTATGATTTACCCCGCCATTGTTACCGTAGTCATTACCGCCGTCGTATCCTATTTAATGATTTTTTTAGTACCCGAACTAATTCCCTTTATTGAAGAGCTGGGCGGCGAGATTCCCATACACACCCGCGCGCTCATTACCACTTCCTGGTTTTTAGGCAACTATTGGTATGTTGTATTCGGGCTACCAATTATTTTTTATATTAGCATTCACAACATAGCAAAACGTAAACCTGCCGTGCGATTATTTATTGATAGGATCAAATTAAAACTCTACATTTTTGGCCCGATTCTTTTTAAAACCAATCTTGCACGATTTTCCAATTATTTTGCGATGATGTACTCATCCGGTTTAACCGTGCTGGATAGTTTAAAAATTTCTGAACTGCTAATGAGTAATGCAGCGCTCACCGAATCGATTACTAACATTCGTGAAAAAATCGCCGAGGGCGGAAATATTTCAGAGAGTTTTGCCACCTCTGAGCTTTATCCACCGCTGGTCATCCGTATGCTAAAGGTCGGCGAAAATACCGGTGCATTGGATGACGCATTGCTAAATATTAGCTACTTTTATAATAGAGAAGTTAAAGAAAGCGTCGACAAAATGGAAGTCGCCATGACACCCGTTTTAACAATTATTATGGGTGGCATTATGATGTGGATTATGTCCGCCGTACTCGGCCCAATTTACGATTCATTAACTACCATACAGTTATAGGGTTATCACACAGTGAAGCGTATATTTTATTATTCAGGTTTTAGACTCACAGTTTTTCATTGGCTGGGTGAAAAATGTATTGCGACCTATGCCTTTAATCCCGATGAAGAAGGGCTGAAAAAATTTAAATCCTATTTACTGGCAACCCACAATACACCTGCACGCATACTGGTTGATTTAATTGAAGAAGATTTCAAACAAGAAAATATTCCACATGTTGGTACAACTGATAGAAAATCTATCGTCACGCGTTTAATTGAAAGGCAGCACCGAAATAGCATAGATTATTTTTACTACCACGTAATGGGCCGCGAAAAAACTGGCCGTAAAGATGATATTCTGCTCTACAGCGTTTTAAGCAATCCACAAATTTTAGAGCCCTGGCTAAACACTATGGCCAAATGTAATACCTCAATATCTGGAATTTGGTCTTTGCCGCTTTTAAGTGAAAAATTATTTAATAAACTTAATTATAAAGTCGATAATGTTTTATTAGTTTCTCAGCAAGTACCCAGTAATTTGCGTCAAACTTTTCTAAAAAAATCTAAATTCCAAAGCAGCCGATCAGCTGTTGTAAATCTTGAAGACGCCAGCATCGGTGAGCATATTTCATTAGAAGTGGAACAAACCATTCGATTTTTATCTAACCAGCGACATTTAGGTTTTGATGAAAAAATTGAAATTCATATTATTTGTCGGCAACAAGATATTGCCGAAATAAAAACTTATTGCGAAAACACGACTCTACGCAGTTTTCATTACCACCCAATAGATGAAATATTAAAACAACTAGAGTGCACGATACAATTAGAAAATGAACCGTTCGAAATTGAATATAGCAATGGGATTTATAGTTATATTTGTTCTGAAATTTCAATTCCTATTGGGCATTATGGTAATCGAAATATATTTACACATTTTTATCGACAAATTATTTCAAAAACACTTTACGCTACCAGTATATTTTCTATGCTTGCAACACTCATACTGGCCTTTTATTTTACATCTGAGTCATTCTTATTTGACAAAGAAACGCTGACACTAAAAATCCAAACTCAGGGCGTCATTAAACTATACCAGAAAAAACTTGCAAAGCTTCAGCATAAACTATCACAAACACAAGTTATGAAGTCTTCGGTTTTACTTGTCGAAGAAATTAAAAAAAACAAACATGTTTCACCACAAAATTTTATGACAGATATCAGCCGCGTGCTAACTCGATCGGGCATGCGTGACACCGAAATTACCGGCATCACCTGGCAGCATCACCAAAGCGAGATGCTGCCAGGCATGATTCACAATCAAAATAAAAAACACACCGATTATGCCGACCATGCGAAAATCAACCACCATGTCATTCTCAACGGGTATATTCGAGTTTCTAACAGCAGCTTAAAAGAATCTGTCGACAAAGTGAATGCTATTGCCGATGCTTGCAAACATCATCAATTTATTCATCATGTAAAAATTAATCGCATGCCCGTTGATGTTAGATCAAAATCCAGCATCGAAAATGTAAGTGGTGTAGAGAATTCTAATAACGCTTCCCAGGATAAACAAAAAGGCCAGTTTGAAATTGAGCTGTTATTACAGAGCAATAAACCATGATATTAACTATTTTAAAAAATCTGCAAAAAGAATTGACGATACTGTTAATTGGCATTGCTATATCAACTGTACTCATACTATTCACTTACAATTTGCGAGAAAGCGCCTTCGAAAATAAGCAGGCCGCAGCATCCGACCTAAAACAAGCACGCGACAAATATTATACCGCACTTAGCCAAAAACGATTATTAGAACAGTTTGAAAAACATTATATTCATTTACAAAAAACAGCCATTGTTGGTGAAGAAAACAGGTTAAGCTGGATCGACAGTTTGGAAAATATTGCTAAACAAAACAAAATACCCTATTTGAAGTATAAAATTGAAAAACGCCAAAAAGTTATTTCAAATAAAATAGCTCAAGCTTATCCGGGAATTGACCTTTATAAATCTATCATGTCTCTACAATTGCAGCTTCTACATGAAGGTGATTTATATACGATGCTAGACTCACTTAACCAGCAATCTAATGGTTTATTTGATATTCAACGATGCAGCATTATTCGAAACCCAACTCAACAAGCTTCTCTCATTCACTCTAAAACCGATAAAAACTTTAATGCCAATTGCATTTTAAATTGGTATAGCATTAATAGAATATCAACCCCCGTAATATTAGAGGAGGATATTTAATGAAATTTTTACCTTCTATTATACTTTTATTATTTTGCGTAAGCTCCAATGCGAATGAATTTGATGCACAGAAAAACCTACGCACCTTATTTACAACACCAGACGAACGACAAAAGCTAGATAAATTACGCCGGCAAGGAAAGTATAACAATCAAACACCGACACCCCCTATTACACAAGCACAAAAACCTGTATCTCTAAAAATGCAAGGAGTCGTTATTCGAAAAAATCAAAAATCTGTAATTTTTATTAATGATAGTAATAATCTAATATCAAATAAAATTGAATCAGACATTACGGTTAAGCCTCAAGCCAACACTGATAAAACTTATATTGTTCCCATCCAGGTTAATCAAACACACGTTAAACTTAAACCAGGGCAACAATGGAATGAACTTGATAAATCGGTGAAGGATACTTACGAGGCTAAGGCTTATAAATCAAATTTAAAAATTGATGATAAGCACTCAAAATAATATCGAATACTAATGAATAATTTTCAACGAAAAAAATCGATTCGACATCAAAAAGGCGCCGCATTATTGCTATTTTTTATGGCATTAATATTAGCGGGTATAACTTTTATTCTGGCTGTACTACCTGATAACTTACAACTTAAACAACAAAATAAAACTACGCTTGCGCTCACTAAAGCCAAACAGGCTCTTATCACTTTTGCTGTAACTAATAATTACAGAACGAATTTTAATACGGGGACTGTGCTAACGGGTTGGCATGGCTATTTACCTTGCCCCGAAACCACAAGCGGTTCTGAGGGTTCACAAAGTGGTTTCTGTAATTCATTGCGATTAAATGCCATAGGTCGTTTACCCTGGCAAACTTTAAATCTACAACCGCTAAAAGATGCTTCAGGCCAATGCTTGTGGTATGCAGTTAGCGCCGCATTTAAAAATGGTCCAAAACAAATGCACAATTCTGACTCCATGGGCATGTTTGATATTTTTGATACTCAGAATAATAAATTAAACTCGGACCTGCCCGAAGATAGAATTGTTGCCATTATCATTGCACCGGGCAAACAACTCGCGGGGCAAAATCGAGGCTCACAAATTATCGACAACCCCTGTGGCTACGCCAATAATCTAATTCAGGCCAGTGATTTTCTCGACTCAATTAACAATATTAATAATGCACAAATTTCTACATCTATTAATCAAGTTGATAGTTTTGCCGGATTAATATCACCCACCGAATTATCTTCTTTTAATGACCGTATTATCACTATTACCCGTGGCGAAATTTTTGATGCGATATATGAGCACACAAAATTTTCACAGATTGATTCGAGCATTAGAGTTAACGCATTAGATGAACAACTACAAGATTTAGGTTTTGCCCTTGCACAATGTTTGGTGAACTATGCAACGAACTCGTCAAACCGTTTGCCCTGGCCCGGACGGGTAGATATGCAAAGCAATTCAACCGTTGATGATTATCAGAACAATATTCGTTACATAGATCAAAGCAATAATTCAAACGGCTACCTCGGACGATTGCCGATGCAGATTAATAATTCAAATACCGGTTCATCTCGTTTAATCGATCACTGTCCAACTACATTTAGTATTGCACAGCGCAATTTATGGGACGACTGGAAAGATCATTTTTTTCTGGTTATTGGTGCAGATTTTTCACCCGCATCTATCGCTGCACCTGCACTTTGCACAAGTTTAAGCTGCCCAACACTAAACAGTGTTGATTACGCCGCACTTATCATCATTGCAAACCGAGCAATTAATAACGCAAGCCTTACCCAACTACGCAGAGATTCTGACACTGAAACTCTGCCTCAGCTTGGCACTAATCTTAAAGGCTCTATCAGTAATTACCTGGAGGGCGTTAATGCCACAAACTACGCTAGCAACTCACACGGTACCTATAGCAACATCGCAGGAAATGATATCTTTATTGCCATTAATACAAATATGACAATTACCTGTTTTAACCTTAACACCCGATTGGTTGATAGCTTATGCCCAACTCTTTATCAAAATTAAATTTAAAAACATTTCACGGTTTTACATTAGTTGAACTGGCGGTGGTGATGCTTATACTAGCATTTCTTTTAACCTCGGGTTTTATGTCAGTTTCTGCGCTCAGAAAAAGTAAAAATTTTAGTGATACTAGAAAACAACTCGCAGAAATTGAATCTGCCCTTTATGGATTTGCCATTGCTTATGAACGTTTACCTTGCCCAGCCATTCCCGGTAATGGTGGGCAGGCTAATCCACTTAATCCGGCAACCGACTGCAATACCTATATTGGTTTTGTACCCTCCAACACACTCGGCATTAATGGCGCGGTAAATTGTGATGGCCTGTTGACCGACCCTTGGGGACGACCCTATCGCTATAGCGTAGTACAAGCGGATGCGGGTAATTCACCCGGTAGCGACTTTGTTACCACTGGCGGTATCCAGCTTGAAGGTATGGCGCTAGTGAGGCCAAATATTCAAATATGTCGAAATACCAGTGTAGCCTGTGGTAGCGGCACACCTACAAATAATATTGTAACCACCAATGCGGTAGCCGTGGTTTTTTCTATGGGTGAGCCCAGAACAAACAGTGCAGCCGAAAATGAAAATGCTGGCGAACCTGGCGCCTCTATGGCCAGCACCTGCGGGCTGAATGCCCATGAGCTAAGTAATGATCAGTTTTATTATTCTTCACCCATCATTGAAGTAGATGGCAACGAATATGATGATATTTTAATCTGGATTTCACACACCGTCCTATATAATAAGTTGCTTGAGGCTGGACATCGGCCATAAATCCTATCAATAAACATTGAGCCCATCATGTTATTAGAAGAAATTTTTGGATGGATTGCATCCATATTAACCACCCTTATTTTTATTCCACAAATAATTAAAGCCTTAAAAACTCGACTCACTAATGACATTTCTATGCTGATGATGATACTGGCGGTTTTGGGAAATGCGGCATGGTTAACCCACGCTAGCCTTACGAAAAATATGCCGTTAATTGTTTGTGCTTCGCTGATTATTATGATGAGTTTATTTTTAATTTTTTTTAAAATTCAAAATGAAAAATAATTTATTTTAAATATTACCGCGATTGCATTATCTTCAGTATTAACATTGATTTAATTTAGCGAACTGTCTCCTTAAGATTTCGCATTATTTTATACGGCAATACCCGCTGCATAATATTGATTATCCAATTGGGTATCCAGCCTTTAGGGTCAGCATGATAAATAAGCTCCACCTTTGTCGTGGCATCATCTAACACTGTTAAGGTGTAAACCGTCTCAAATAAATCCGCTCTTATTTTTTCTTGATTAACCGGCATTAAATTTGAATAAATCGACTTCATTTTATAAACCATTTTATTTTTTGTACTTTCTACCAGCTCTATATCATAAACAAAATCTCTATCGGAGGCAGGCCAGGGCGCATAAAAATGGCTGTACTCAATGCGTTTATTATTTTCATATTCACTGAGTGCTTTTGACACAACCATAAAAGGTATCCATTCATGGCGATGATCAACATCATCCAGTATGGTTTTAATTTTAATTAATGGTGCATTAATAACCGCTATTGTTTTAGCTTTTACTATTTTAGAGTTTGGTGTATCTAAGGTGTATACCTGTATACCATTATCATCACTTACTAAAACCCAATTTTTATCGCTGTTTTTATTGCTATTTTTATCGCTATTACCTGCGAATGCAAATAAAGAAAAAATTATTCCAATTATGAATAAAATATATTTATTCATTTTATCATTGCTGTCGCTTTAAACTGAGCATACATAACTTTGCCTTTTTTTACTTCTAACAATTTTGCCGAACGATGACTAATCAACGCCACTATTTTTTGCTCCCCCAACTTTGCCAGCACTTTAAGCTTGCCATCTTTATCTGTTTGTAATTCATCTATGTACACATTTATGCAGTTTAAAATACTGCTATCTTGCGGTGGCGTTAAACATAAACTTACATCTTTTGCATGAATTAATATGCGCACGTCTTGATTTAGTTGCATATTTTCAGCCGCAATTAAAATGCTCTCTCCGCAATCTATCTGCACCAATTTATCATCTGAAACTATTTTTGACACTTTACCTTTTAAAATAAAACTCGCGCCTTCTTGCTGGGTAAGCAGTGGCTGAGTAAAACACAAATCGGCGATATCACCCTCATCAATCACTTTGCCTTTATTCATCACCACAATATAATCGGCAAGTCGTAACACTTCTTTTATGTCATGGCTAACATAAACAATTGGAATATTAAGTGCTTTTTGTATGTACTCAATATAGGGCAACAACTGTTGCTTCGACGCATAATCTAATGCGGCTAATGGTTCATCTAAAATTAATAATCTCGGCTGAGACAACAACGCTCTAACCATTGCCACCCGTTGTTTCTGGCCGCCGGATAATTGCGCTGGATAATGTGTTAACAAATCGTTAATGCTAAATTCTTTAATTAAATCATCTGGATTTAAATCACTTTTACGTCGCTCGAATCCGAATAAAATATTATCTTTTACGGTTAAGTGATTAAACAATCGGTGATCCTGGAACACATAAGCCACATTTCGCAGCCATGGCCTGAGTTTTATTTTATTTTTATCATCATCAATAATTTTATTATTAAGCGTAAAGTCAGCTTGTTGCAACGACTTGTCATCAACTAAGCCTGCAATTAAATTTAACACACTAGTTTTACCCGATCCCGATGGACCAAATAAAACCGTAATACCTTTTTCTGGCATAGTAAATTTTACGTCTAGTAAAAAATCATTTAGTTGTTGCTGGTATTTAATCTGTATCATTAAATACGCACCATGAGTTTTCGATTAAACGTGTAGGTAATAAACAATACCATAAATGAAAACACCAACAGACCAATAGAATAAAAATGTGCTTGCGTATATTCCAGCACTTCTACGTGATCATAAATCACCATTGATAGTACCTGTGTCACTTCTGGGATATTACCACCGATCATTAACACCACACCAAACTCTCCCACCGTATGGGCAAAGCCTAAGGTTATCGCCACTATAAATCCGCGACGGGATAACGGCAGCACAATATTTTTAAAGGTATCTAATGGCGTTGCGCCTAATGTATATGCAGCTTGCTGAACTTGTTTGCCAACCATTTCAAAACTGGCTTGCAACGGCTGCACCACAAAGGGCATAGAATAAATCACCGAGCCAATGACTAAGCCGCTAAAACTAAAACTCAGAGGCGTACTACTTATATTTGACCAAATACCACCAATAAAACCATTTGGACTTAAGGCTAACAATAAATAAAAACCTAACACCGTTGGAGGCAGTACCAGTGGCAATGCAACAACCGACTCAATTATAATTTTGAATCGTCCACGGCTATTTGCTAACCACCACGCTATGGGTGTGCCGATTAACAATAAAATAAGTGTCGTAATCGTTGCTAGTTTTAAGGTAACTAAAATAGGTGCGAGCTCAATCAATTTTTATACCCGTCAGCCGCAATGAGTTTTTTAATCGGTTCACTTTGCAAATATTCCAAAAAGGCTTTTGCTAATTTTGGTTGTTTTGACTGTTTTAAAATAACGACCTTTTGATTAATTGGTTTATGTAAATAACTATCAATTTCCCAATATAAATCATGTTTAACATAAGACATTGCAACTAAGCCAATATCAGCTGCTCCCGATTGCACAAATTGCAAGGCTTGAGAGATGTTTTCGCCATACACCAACTTGTGTTTCACTACCTCATATAACTCCATTTCTTTTAATGTTTCTATACTGGCTTTCCCATAGGGTGCGCTTTTAGGATTAGCGATTGCTAGCTTATTAAATTTATTACCAATTAACTGCTCTCTTAATTGTTGAGAGCTATCCGCATCCGGTCGCCACAATACCAGTCGACCCACTGCATACACAAAAGATGATTTATGCTTTTCAATATCGATGGTTTTACCTTTTTTAACTAAACGATCTGCGCGCATATTATCTGCTGAAAAAAAAATATCATAAGGTGCACCCTGCATTATTTGCGCATATAATTTTCCTGTCGAACCGCGAATAATAATTAGTTTATTATTCGTTAAGGCTTCATAATTATTTTTTATTTTTTTAAGGGTGGGATAGAAATTGGCAGCGGTTGCGATACGCAACTCATTTGAGTTTGTTGCCGCTTCAGTATTTAGTGTGACCAATGCAAGAATTAACAAGCACCACTTTTGCATCACTAGTCACCTACTTGTTCAATATATGTACGCGCAATGGGAGTTTGAACATATCTTTTTTTACCGTCGATCATCGCCCAAAAATAATAATAACCTTTGGCCGGCTCAGCAGTAACTTTACTATCGTATATTAACCACGATTTTTCGTGACTACCTTCCGCGAAGGTGACTTTATAATCACCTTCTAACCAGGTAACACCGAGGCGTGAGAATTTATTTTGCTGCTCTTCACTGCAACTCGATAGCAATATGCTTACTAGGGCAATTAAAACTATTTTTTTTATATTTGATTTCATTGTTTATTTAATTTCTTATTGCTGGGGTACTTGTTGATAAACCATTAATAACTGAATTCTTTCAATAATCAAGGCTTCCATTTCTTTATACTGCTCACTACTTTTAAAGCCGCTATTTAAATCAGTTCTGTATATACCTTCAGCTAATTTTTCAATGCTTGGCATATATTCGCTTTCTTGTTTAACGGCTGATAAATAATATTGCACCTGTCTAGCCTGCAATTCATTTGCAATAGCAAAATTTGCCAGGCGTATTCCCGCATAGTCCGCCGCTAAGTCAACAAAACTAAAACCCGATCCACTACTTGAATCACTCACTTCTTTTTGCAAACCAATGGTTTTAGCTAGAGTTGAATCTGCAATGCTAGCAATGGCTGCCGACACTAAAAAGTGTCGGCCTAAATCGGGACGTTTATGTAAATATAAACTAAGATATTTAATTTGATATTGCTTATCTGGATCAAAATATGACGTGATATTTTTATTTAACACATACGCCGCCAACACAATAAACACTGCTTTATTTTCAATAATCGGGTCATTAATTCGACTGCGCTCTTGCGCCAACTCAAACATCGGTTTAAACAGCTCATTTATGCTAGGCTGCATTTCAAGGCGTTGACTCGAAAAGGCTAATTGGTTTGACTGGGCAATAAGGGCTTGCTTTAAATTTTCGGCTATTACTCGCGATGTTAAATCATGTTGTATGCGCTCAACTTGTTGCTTATCATAAACATAATTAAGCGTTAATTTTCGCTCTTCAATGTGAATGCTTTTTATAGAGTGACTAATTAAATCATAGGCTTCTACATTATCTTTTAAATAAGCGTGTATTTTTTTGCCGATAAGTTTTGTAATAAGAGCCGGAACCACAATTTTACCGATGCGCAAGGTTTTTAGCTGTGCATCATAAACATCATCTGCATTGCTGCTTTCAAATACCGCCGTAACATTAATATATTTTTCACTTCCCCATTCTGGCAGACCCGAGCTGAGCTGAATTTTTGCCTTACCTTCAGCCAAACTCACTAAACCTGTGGCACGGCGTTGTGCAAAGCCCGGAATATTGACCTCTAGTCTTTGCAAAATATAGCTGATCAATAATCTGATTTCAGATTGACTAATTCGGGTTTTAACGTGTTTACCGTCACTAATTTCCTGTGGATCATTGGCGCGGATAAAGTGCTCAATTTGTGTTAATTGACGTTGATTTAATTCTGCGGAGGGTTTTAACAACGGCGCATCATCAATGCCAACTCCTGCCAGCACGCCTAGCCCTACACCCACTATAAATAAGAATATTATTAGTCGTATAAAAAATCGCTTCATCATTTGCTCGAATTTCCATTTAATTGTGCGAACTATAACATGTTCAGCTGTTCACAAATTTAACATTTTTATTCTTAGCCTTTAAATATATTTAAAGACCTTTACTCGTGAATTTATCGTGCAAAAGTCTCATTTAGATTTATGCCTTACTTTTCCCGTTCATGTTCATCAAACGCTTTCACTGGGTTACAATGCCTCCCCATGGATGTCTCTCATATACTCGACGGCTTAAATGATGCCCAACGCGAAGCGGTAACCGCCCCCCCTGGCCCAATGCTAATACTGGCGGGAGCAGGCAGTGGTAAAACCCGCGTGCTGGTACATCGTATGGCCTGGTTAATTCAGGTTGAAGAAGTCTCACCTTATAGCGTAATGGCGGTGACCTTTACCAATAAAGCGGCCGCTGAAATGCGTGCCCGCGTTGAAAATTTACAGGGTGTTTCACCCAACGGCATGTGGGTGGGCACCTTTCACGGTATTGCTCACCGCTTACTACGCGCCCACTGGAAAGAGGCGGGGCTACCGCAACAATTTCAAATTTTAGATTCCGATGACCAATACCGCATGATTCGCCGCGTGCTTAAATCTTTAGAGCTGGACGAAGCGCGCTGGGTACCACGCCAAATTCAGGGGTTTATTAATGGCCGCAAAGACGAGGGCCTGCGCCCCCAACATGTTGATGCGGGTGCCGATCCGATTCGCCAACAATTAGTGGCGGTGTATTCTGCTTACGAAGCCGCCTGCAAACGCGCCGGGGTGATTGATTTTGCAGAATTGCTGCTACGCAGTTTAGAGCTGGTGCGCGATAACGAAGAGTTGCACAAGCATTATCGCAATCGCTTTCAACATATTTTAGTGGATGAGTTTCAGGACACCAATGAAATTCAATATGCCTGGATCAAGTTACTCGCCGCCGATAAAAATTCCCGCGGTGCCCAGCTATTTGTAGTGGGCGATGACGATCAGGCGATTTACGGCTGGCGCGGCGCGAAGGTTGAAAATATTCTGAGTTTTACTCATTCCAACCCCAACACCCTGACAATCAAACTCGAGCAAAACTACCGCTCCACCGGCAATATACTCAATGCCGCCAACGGTCTTATCGCCCACAATGACGAGCGCATGGGCAAAAGTCTGTGGACCGACGATGATGATGGCAACCCGATACAACTTTACGCGGCCTTTAATGAGCAGGAAGAAGCTCGTTATGTAATAGACCGCATTACCGAGCATGTTTCCAATGGCCATGCCCGCGCCGATATTGCCGTGCTGTATCGCTCAAACGCCCAATCGCGTGTGTTTGAAGAGCAACTGATGATGCAGAGTATTCCCTATCGGGTGTACGGCGGACTGCGCTTTTTCGAACGCGCAGAAATTCGCGATGCCCTGAGTTATTTACGACTGGTAAATAATCGCACCGACGACCCGGCTTTTGAGCGGGTAGTTAATCAGCCCACCCGGGGCATCGGCAATAAAACCGTCGATATCATTCGCGAGGCTGCGCGCCTGGCTAATATTTCGATGTGGCAAGCATCACAGGAGTTGATCGCCAGCAATCGCTTAACCGCCCGCGCACAAAATGCCCTCAATGGCTTTATCCAGCTCATCACTCAATTGGATGAAGACACCCGCGATGTAGAACTGCACGAACAGTTTGAGCACATCATTCATGGCTCCGGCCTCATTGATCACTACGGTAAAGAAAAAGGCGAGAAAGCTGAAGCCCGGGTTGAAAACCTCGAAGAGCTGGTCAGCGCCGCCAAGGGCTTTGAATATGTGGAAGATGAAGAAGTGCCCCTCGACAAACTCACCGCCTTTTTAACCCACGCCGCATTAGAGGCGGGCGAAGGACAAGCGGAAGCCTGGGAAGATTGCGTGCAATTAATGACCCTGCACAGCGCCAAAGGTCTGGAATTTCCACTGGTATTTATGGTCGGCATGGAGGAGGGATTATTCCCCCATGCCCGCAGCGCCGAAGAAGAGGGCCGTTTACAGGAAGAGCGCCGCCTGTGTTATGTGGGCATTACCCGCGCCCGCGAGCAATTGGTATTAAGTTTTGCGGAACAACGCCGCTTGTATGGCAAAGAAATGTATCCCATGCCCTCCAGCTTTATCGGCGAAATACCCTCGCAGTTTATTGAAGAAATACGCCCCAAAACAAATTACACTGCACCCACAAGTGCTTATCAGCAAAAATCCAATTTCAGTTTTGCCCAACAAAATAATGACTCAGGTCTATCTATTGGCCAGCGCGTTATCCATCAAAAATTTGGCGAAGGCTTTGTGTTAAATTATGAAGGCTCTGGCAAAAGTGCCCGAGTAGAAGTTAATTTTAACGATGTGGGCAGCAAGTGGCTGGTATTAAGTTATGCTAACTTGCAAACAATTTAAATGATTAGCACCAACATTAATAAAAATAGTAAACGCCCAAAATGAAAGCCGTAAAATGAACCCGGGAAAAGATCGAGAGCTCATCCATTTATTTGCCTCCACCGCCGCCCTGCTAATTGGACTATTGTGGATGTTTTTTGGCAACCCGCTCATTGGTTTTTTGCTTCCCCCTGCCAACCAAAATATCTTTTATTATTTTTTTAGTGGCATTATTTTCTCTGTTTCATTGATCGGTTTATATGGATTTATTCACACCATTTTATATTTCACCGAATTTATTGTCTCTCAAGACAGCCTCAGCGCTCAACTTTATGAAAATTTATTAGCTGATGAAAATGAAGGTGTATTTTTAAAAAACACTCATGGCGTTTACAAAAAAATAAACACTATTGCTCAACAGGTTTTAAAACTCGAAAATAAAACCATTATCGGCCACACCGATAAGCAACTACATAGAGCCTCAACGGCAAATAAAATTGGCCACGAAGACCATCGCGTTCTTAATTTTGGCGAAATCATACACTGGGAAACAACTATTACTACTAGTCGGGGAACAGAAACTTACTTATGTAAAAAATTTCCCTGTCGCAACAGTAAAAACAGAATCACCGGCATCATCGGCGTATGCAAAAATATTACTACCTTAAAAATATCTCAAAACACCAACTTCCAAATGGAGGATCGTTACCAGAATTTATTTAATAAGCTGCCTTATCCTGTCCTCGTACTAAATGCGTCTAATCTATTACCCTTCACATTTAATAGCGCTATGAATAAATTGCTAGGTTATAAAAAAGAAGAGTTTTCACGAATGCGTTTAAGCCTGCATGTTGATATTGATAAACTTGATGATTTTAAAGAATCGATTGCCGAGTTGAATAGATCTCACGGAGGCGAGTTTGAAACCCGCTTAATCACTAAAAATCGCGATACCTTAAACGTTACCGGTTATGCACAAGAAATTATTATTGATAATAAAGCTTTTCTTCAAATGATTTTATATGACAATACGGAAACCAAAAAATCAACAGATATTTTAATTAGTTCCGAGCTTAAGTATCGCTCTTTATTTGAGCATGCCAATGATGCCATTATTGTGGTATCAACTAAATCATTGAATATTATCGATGCCAATGAAATTGCGATTAGTTTCTTAGGTTATATTCGAGACGACTTATTATTAATGTCTATTTTTGATTTAGATGCTTCAAGTGAACATACTCTCACTCAAGATAAAATTGCCGACCTGGAAATTTACAACCATGCACTCTACGAACAAATTATAAAAAATCGTAAAGGTGAAAAAAAATCTGTCGAAATAAATGCTCACAAACTCAATTATGGAAATGAAGATGTTTACCAGTTTGTTATTCGCAACATCAGCCAACGCAAACAAACTGAAGCCGCGTTAAAAACATCTGAAATTCGCTATCGCCAAATGTTTGAATCCAATATGGCAATTAAACTGGTCATCGACCCAAAAAATTTCCGCATTGAAGATGCTAACCCTGCAGCGGCTCAGTTTTATGGTTATGATATTAATGAATTAAAGGGCATGGATCTTGGACAAATTAATATATTGTCACGGCAAAAATTAAATACTTTAATTTCTCAAACCCGCGAACAAAATTTAGGGTTTTATAGTTGCCCACATCGTTTATCTAATGGAGAAATTCGTTTTGTAGAGGTGCGCGATGGGCCAATGGAAATTGAAGGCAGGCAATTATTTTATTCCATTATCTATGATGTTACCGCCAGTAAAGAAGCCGAAAACCAGATATTAGTAGCTTCTAAAATGTTTGATTACTCCACTGATGCGGTAATGTTAATTAATGATAAAAATGAGGTGGAGTCAGTTAACTATGCATTTACTCAAATAACCGGCTACCAACAATCAGAAATTCAAAATTATTCACCCGAAATAATTTTGGCTTCACAAAATAAAACTTTATTAAACGAAGACGTATTACAATCTATTAAAAAATCAGGTCAATGGAAAGGTGAAATTTGGCATCGTTTAAAAAATGGTGAAAGCCGCCCGCTTAATTGCAGCATTAACAGCATCAACAATACTAACACTAATGTGTCCAGCTATGTCGTCATGCTGACACCTCGACATTCTCAAGCAATTGAGCAGCAAAGTAGTATTCATTTTGTAGAATTAACAGAGCTGCCGAATAAATCTTTATTTTCAGATCGATTAAAAAATGCCATTGATCGTGCTCAACGCAATAAAAATCGATTAGGTATTATGCTAATTGATTTTCGGAATTTCTCAAATGTTAATGCGATTCATGGTTATGCCATTGGCGATAAACTTTTAAAATCTATTGCCAAAAGACTTAAATACAATACTCGCGATAGCGATACCATCGGACACTTTTCCTCCGATAATTTCGCGGTGCTGGTTGAGGACTTAAACGACATTCAACAAATAGGTATAGTGGCACAAAAATTACTTTCCACTCTATCTGAAGACTATCAAACCACAGAGCATACTATTCAAATTAATGTATCAATGGGCATTAGCATTTACCCAGATGATGATGTCGTTGCTGAACCGTTAATTTCAAAAGCTAATATCGCTTTGGATAATGCCCAAAAAATCCAAGGTAATAACTTTGAATTAACCAGTGAAGCGATGAATGAGAAAGCCAAAGTCTGGTTGCAAAAAGAAGCAGAGCTACATAGCGCTTTACGCAAAAACGAATTTTTTTTATCTTATTTACCACAAATTAATACCACAACAAATACAATTGATTCGATGGAAGTTTTAGTACGTTGGAACCACCCGGACCACGGCTGGTTATTTCCTATACAATTTTTACCCGGAGCTGAAAAATCTGGCTTTATTGGCGCTATTTCCATCAATATTATTGACATGGCTTTTAAACAATATCGCTATTGGCTAAGCCGAAATATTATAATTCCTCGATTAAGTTTAAATATTTTCATTTCTCAAATCGATTCTGACTTATTGAATATTTTAATAGAAAAATGCAATATATATAATATTGAATATGAACGTATTGGTTTGGAATTTTCCGAAAAAGATTTTATGAATATAACGGATTTACAGCGCACAATTTTACAACAAATTCAAAACCAGAAATTTCACATTTGTATTGATGATTTTGGCTCTTTCAATGCATCACTAAATGGCATGCTGCACTGTGATTTTACTGAAATAAAAATTGATCCTAAATTTATTGCTGAAACCCATAATTCCAAATCTGCTAAAAGTTTATTAAGTGGTGTAGTTGCTTTATGCCAATCTCAAAATATTCAGATTATTGCCGAAGGCGTAGAAACCAAAGAAGAGCTTCATTATGTTAAAAGCTTTAATATTAATCATATGCAGGGTTATTTTTTTAGTAAACCGCTGTTAAAAAATGACGTTGAGATCTACCTTGAAAAATTTATTAACTCCCATTAACAACTCACTGACTTTTGAGTAAATCATTATGAAAAGACGACACTTTATAAAAGCCGCCGCAACTTCGGGGCTGCTAACATCTGTATCATTAACCGGGCAGTCTGCAAATGCGGGTTCTACCGAAAAAATAAAATGGAAAATGATCACTACCTGGCCAAAAAATTTTCCAGGTTTAGGCACCGGCGCAAACAAACTTGCCGAATTAATTACTGAAATGTCCGGCGGACGTTTAAAAGTTAAAGTATACGGGGCTAAAGAACTGGTTCCGGCTTTTGAAGTATTTGATGCGGTTTCCCGCGGCACGGCACAAATAGGGCACGGCGCAGCTTATTATTGGAAAGGAAAAACTCAGGCATCACAATTTTTTGCCGCAGTGCCCTTTGGTTTAACCGCACAGGAAATGAACGGCTGGTTATATCACGGTGGCGGTATGGAATTATGGCAGGAAACTTATGCATCCTTCGGTTTAGTTCCCGCGGCAGCGGGTAACACTGGTGTGCAAATGGCGGGCTGGTTTAATAAAGAAATTAAAACTATTGCTGATTTAAAAGGTTTAAAAATGCGCATTCCGGGGTTGGGCGGTGAAGTATTAAAACGTGCTGGTGGCACACCGGTTAATTTACCCGGCGGTGAAATTTTTACATCACTAAAAACCGGTGCGATTGATGCAACTGAATGGGTTGGCCCATACAATGATTTAGCGTTTGGTTTACATAAAGCTGCAAAATTTTATTACTACCCCGGCTGGCATGAGCCAGGTACAACACTCGAAGCATTAATTAATAAAAAAGCATTACAAGCTTTACCCGACGACTTACAAAGCATTGTGCTAAACGCCTGCAAAATTGCCAATCAGAGTATGATTAGTGAATATACCACCCGCAACCAACAAGCACTGGAAACTTTAGTGACTAAACATAAGGTTAAACTCTTGAAATTGCCCGATGAGGTGTTAAACAAATTACAAAATTTATCGGATGACGTTATTTCAGAAGTTGCACAAGCAGATGCAATGGCACAAAAAGTGTTCAAATCGTTTAAGGCTTATCGTAATCAAGTTAAAAAATGGAGTGATATTTCTGAGCTGGCTTATTTAACTTCGCGGCAGAGTTAATTATATTTAGTGTTGCTCTACTCTGTTAATTCTAAAGTCTGGCACTAAAAGTGTGTAGCTTTTATAGCAACCTAAAAAATAAACTCTAAATGATCTATCTTTTTATTTTCGTAATTTTGCGTTTATTTGCAGACAAAATGCTTTTGATTTTAAATGACTAATTATCGTGCAAAGTTATCAATGGAACCATAATATTTCAAGGTATAAATATTTCACAGTTAGAATCTAAACCATAAGCACTCGTCACGCCACCCGGAGGTGATTGGGTAATATCAGCTAAGTCTTCGACTACTGAAGGTAATATACCCGCTAAAATAGCATTGCCTTCTGTGCCTGAAACATCCGCTGATGCGGTAATTTTAAACCGCGACCAGTTAGCTTCTGATTTGGGATAGGTTATCGAAAAATAACCAAACCCAAATTCATCGGTTAACAGACTATTACTTAGCCCATCCAGCGTTGGTTCGAGTGTAGGATGGGCAGTGACCGTTGCAGCATTGGTAGGCTCTAAATAACCACTTGCATTTACATCTTCACCCGCATCTAAAATTGCATTATTGTTTTTATCTTCGGCGGTGCATTCGTTAGATATTTGTGCAACCCATACTTCACTGGCATCACTATAAAAACCGGTTCGATATGCGCTCGCGATTACTGCAATAGTGACTCGCGTATTGGCAACCGCATTGCCATTTGTGTCAGTGACTTGCACAACATAGGGGTTTTGATACTGCAATTCATTCAACGAAAATAATGTGTTTGAATCACCAATGACTATTCGATCTGCATTTTCATCGCTGCCGCATGCACTCAATAATAAACTTAACATTATGCTGTGGTAAAAATATCTCATTATTCCCCCTGTTTCTCATATTAATTTTAGCAGGAAAAACTAAGGTTACTGCAATACGCCAGGGAGCCAGGTTGCCAACTGCGGCCACACCACAATTAATCCCATTGCGAATATTTGGATAAGAATAAATGGCATAACGCCTTTATAAATATCGGTTGTGTGAATTTGTAGCGGCGCAACTCCACGCAAATAAAATAACGCAAAACCGAAGGGCGGGGTGAGAAATGAGGTTTGTAAGTTAATTGCAATTAAAATGCCTAGCCATACCGGGTCTATGCCCATGGCTAATAATATGGGCCCGACAATGGGAATGACGACGAAAGTGATTTCAATAAAGTCTAATACAAAGCCGAGCAAAAACATCACCAACATAACCAAAAATAATGCGCCATATTTGCCGCCGGGTAAATCGCTTAAAAATGACTTAATTAATTCATCACCCTCAAAGCCTCGAAACACCAGCGAAAAAATCGATGCGCCAATTAATATCATAAACACCATGCTGCTAATGCGGGTGGTTTCCTGCATCACTTCACGCAACACCGATATTTTAAACTGGCGCTGATACGCAGCCAGCCCCATCGCGCCGACCGCACCGACTGCTGCAGCTTCGGTGGGAGTGGCTAGCCCCGCCATAATGGACCCGAGCACCACCAATATTAGAAATAAAGGCGGTAGCAAATCCAGCAAAACCTGTTTGATTAACTGGCTTCTATCACATAATTCGTCTGCAGGCAGTGCCGGCATGGCATCGGGCTTTAGTCGTGTCACAAAGATTAAATAACAAATATAGAAAAGCACCAGTAATAAACCGGGGATGAGTGCACCTAAAAATAAATCACCGACGGTGAGGGTTTCGGGACTGAAAATGCCCATATCCAATTGCGCTTGCTGATAGGCCGATGACAACACATCACCCAGTAATACCAGCACAATAGAAGGGGGGATAATTTGCCCGAGGGTGCCGGACGCACAAATAGTACCGCAGGCAATTTTGGGATCATAGCCGCGCTTAAGCATCGTCGGCAACGACAACAACCCCATTGTTACCACAGTCGCACCCACAATACCGGTGCTGGCGGCAAGTAGCATGCCCACTAATGTTACCGAAATACCAATGCCGCCGCGCACCGAGCCGAATAACTGCGCCATGGTTTCAAGTAAATTTTCGGCAACTTTTGCACGCTCTAACATTACTCCCATAAATACAAACAGGGGAACGGCCAGCAGCACCTGGTTCATCATAATGCCGAACAGTCGATTGGGCAGGGCGCTTAAAAATGCACTATCAAAAACAGCTAAGTAGCTGCCGATGCCAGCAAATAGTAAACCGGTGCCGGCTAATGTAAGGGCCACGGGATAGCCGGTGAGCAGTAAAAGAAAAACACAGATAAATAAACTTATCGCCATATATTCCATTAGCGCGGCATCTCTTTCATTGGCGATGGCCGGGCGATTTTAACAATGGCGGTGAGTATTAATGCAATACCCTGCATAATTAACAGGCCTGCCATCATTAAAATTAAGCTCTTTAATAAATATACACCCGGCAGTCCCCCCGCTTCGCGCGAGCTTTCTTTTACCCGCCAGGCATCCGTAACATAGGGCCAGCTCACCCACAAAATAAAAAACATTACCGGCATTAGAATAAACACATGACCCAATAAATCCACCCATGCCTTGCCGGTTTCGCTGAATCGATCATAGAAAATATCAACCCGAACATGGGCATTTTGTTTAAGGGTATAAGCTGCACCCAGCAAAAACACCACTGAATGAAAATAGGAGATTGATTCCTGCAACGCAATCCACCCGGTGTCAAACATATAGCGCAACACCACCACTAAAAAAGTTACCAGCACCATCGCCAATGTTAGCCACGATATACTGCGTCCTACCCAATCAATAATTTGCTCGAGTTTTTTTGATGTTAGCGCGATAGAGTCATGTAAATTCGAATTCATGTGCGCATTTTACACGGTTATCCGCTTTAAGTTACAATTTGTCGGGTAACAATTGAATTCTTACGGTAATTTTATAGTTTATTTATTTATCCGCCATAACCCTATCTGTTGAAATGTTTATGAACCGTTTTATTTTATTTAGTGCAATACTATTTTCCCTCACTTTTGTTTATGCCGAATCGTTCAGCGCTAACCATACCACCCCCGAACTCGCCAGCAAAGATGCCAAAGGGTTTATCACCCACAATCATGCTTTGTACTGCATACAGCTAGATAATACTGTACTGAAAAGCCAACAACAGTTAGTCAACTTTGAAACCCGCAAAGCGAATTTAAAAAGTAAAATAGATTATTTACAAAAACAAATACATATAAAACGCAAAAAAATTGAAGCGCTCGATCAAAAAAATTATCAGGGCAATAACAAAAATTATAACCAGCTAGTTGATCAGTTTGAATCATTAGTTGCCGAACGCAAACAAGCTATCGCGCAGTATGCTGATGAAAACCAGCAACACCTGACCCATAATCAACAATATATCGATATACAAAACACCTATAATGAACAGTGTTTAAACCATATTAAAATCACCAAAAAGCTACATGAAGAAGTTTGCATATCTTCCAGTCTTGCCTGGTGTGCGGGTTTTAGTTTTCCGGATGACAAGAGCTAGCACTTATCATAAGAGTTATAAATCATTAATACCGTGCCTTACTTCACTTACTTTTTATTGTCGGTTGCAGTATTGTCTATTTACATTATTTATCGAGCCTACTCTTCTTTTTCAAAAAGAATAAGCATTACCCATAGTGATCACACTACAATAGGGCAAATAACATATTCAGAATATCAATTAGTTAAAGCGCATTCAAACACACATTATGATGCGCTCGTTACCTATAAATACTATGTCGATAAAAAATTATATACGGGTAAATTCCATAAAAAAAGTTTTCAGCATAATTTAAATCATTACAATTTTGTCAATCGACACCCCACAGGAGAAAATGTAAGCATATATTACTCCCCTGATAATATCGAATTTTCTAAAATGGATAAGCCACCCACTAAACAATCTGTCTTTTTTGAAGTATTTAAATATAACGCTATAATCTGGGTCATTTCCTTTACTATTATTAGTTGTATTTTTTTGGTTTTTCTGCAACCATAAACACGCTTTAATTACACTCCCTTATAAGGAAATTCAGCATGCTCGGAATATCAAACATAGACCATATAGGTATCAGAGTTTTTGACCTGGCAACCGCCAGAAGTTTTTATGAAAAACTTGGCTTTGTTTTTGTCATTGGCCCCGTCGGCCCAGAACCCGTTGCGATAATGAAGCATCCTTGTGGTGTTGTGATTAATTTTATTTTAAACGCCAACTGTTCGCCCAAAGATAATATTTTAATGGATATTAATGAGCGCCATGCGGGTTACACCCATATTGCATTGCGTGTGACTAATTTAATCGAGGTTAAAAATCAACTTGATGATTTAGGTATAATAATTACTGAAGGCCCAATTGATTTTGGTGATAACTATGGTTCTTCTTTATTTATTCGCGATCAGGATAGAAACGTAATTGAATTTCATCAACTTGCCGATGCTTAATATTCACTAATAACTTTGAGGATAATTATTAGTGCTACAAAAATATAAACTATGTAATGGTTTTCTTTTTAACTACTTTGTTAATCACTTAAGCGATTCAATAAATTTATTTATCTCCGGGTAGTAACCACTGTGCTCCTGAATCGTATTGTGCCCTACACCCGGATATTTAATTAAACGATGATTTTCAGCCGTTGCTTGTTTTAAATGTTCTAAATTTTGATCTGCAATAATTTCATCTTTTTCTGCAGCCAACATGAGCGTCGGAACATTAACTTGCGAAATATAATCAATAGTTGGAAACGCATGATTCATTAACCATTTTACAGGAAAAAATTTATACTGCCGCGCTGCTATGTTTTCTATGCTGTCAAACGGAGTAATTAGTATTAAGCCGTTAACTTCTCTATTTGTCGCCAGATATGTGGCCACCGACGAACCTAAACTCCGCCCCATTACAATAATGTTTTCAGGCTGTAATTGATATTTTTTTATTGCCCAGTCATAAACCTGTAATGCGCTTTTATATAATATTTTTTGCGTCGGCTTTCCCGTGCTTTTTCCATAACCCGGGTAATTAATCGCAATTAATTGTTTTACTTTAAATTCTCTGGCTTCAAAATTTAAATACACTACGTCCTGTGCATTACCACCAAAATAAATAATAGTTTTAGTTTCAGTTTCATTAACGCCTACATTCCAGCCATGCAGTGTTTCATTGTCTACATTAAAACTAGTTTCATTTTGCTTAACGGACTCATATATTTCGACCTGCGGTACAGGTGGAAAAAATATAAGCTTGTCCTGCAAAAAAAATAACACGATACAGAATAATAAATATACGCTAACGAGTATGATTAAAATATTTATCATAAACTTCATTTTTATAAATGTAGACGTTTTTCAAATTCTTCATCTGTAGGTTGCACGTCTCGATGTTTATAAAATGCCATGACTTCTTCAAATGCTTGTTGTGGTTCGTCCACTACTTTAAATAAAGCTAAATCTTCTTTTTTTATCATATCTTGTTGGAGCAATGAGGACTCGAACCAATTTAATAATGGCTGCCAAAATGTTTTGTTTATTAATATAATGGGTATCTCAGGTGTTTTGCCGGTTTGTAACAAGGTTAACATTTCTGCCATTTCATCTAATGTGCCAAAGCCGCCTGGGCACACCACATAGGCAGCAGCATATTTAACGAACATCACTTTACGGGTGAAAAAATGGCTGAAGCTTAAACTTAAATTCTGATACGAATTAGGCGTTTGCTCTTTGGGTAGTTCTATATTCAAACCAATGCTCGCCGACTTACCTTCATAGCCTCCTCGATTAGCTGCTTCCATAATACCCGGACCACCGCCGGATATAATTGAAAATCCCGCGTCGGATAATAGTCGGGAAACTTCACGGGCTTTTTTATAATCCTCTGAATTTTCTTTTATTCGTGCCGATCCAAATATACTCACCGCCGGTTTAACATGGCTGAGCTGCTCAAAACCTTCGACAAACTCCGCCATAATTTTAAACACCCGCCAGGATTCACGGTTTAATTCTGTCTCTGGATTACAGCCCGAATTTTTAATCATGCAGTTTGGTGTTTTTTCTGCCATCCCTTTTCCCTTCACTTTATATTTAATGTCATAATACGCCTAATCTTTTTACCGATGCAATAGTTCTATTATGAGCCCTAAAAAATTCAACAAAGCCCCTTTTATTTTAGTTGATGGATCCTCTTATTTATTTCGTGCGTTTCACGCATTGCCGCCATTAGAAAATTCTAAAGGGCAGGCTACCGGTGCCATTTACGGCGTAATTAATATGTTGAAAAAGCTGGTTGAAGAATATCAGCCCGAATACCTGGCAGTGGTATTTGATGCCAAGGGCAAAACTTTTCGCAGTGATTTATATAAAGACTACAAGGCCAACCGCCCGCCGATGCCCGATGAGCTGCGCACCCAAATAGAACCCATTCACCAAATTGTGGATGCACTGGGTTATCCACGAATTGTGGTTCCTGAAGTTGAGGCCGACGATGTGATTGGCACTTTGGCACGACAGGCCGAAGCCGATGGTTTTGAAGTATTAATTTCGACCGGCGATAAAGATTTAGCGCAGTTGGTGACCAATAAAATTACCTTAATTAATACCATGAATAATTTCATCAGTACCCCAGAATCTGTTATCGAAAAATTCGGTGTGCCCGCTGAACGCATTATTGACTACCTCGCACTGATTGGCGACAGCGCAGATAATATTCCCGGAATTAATAAAGTCGGCCCGAAAACCGCCGTAAAATGGCTTACACAATATGAATCAGTGGATAATATTATTGCTCACGCGGATGAGTTCAAGGGAAAAGTGGGCGAATATTTACGCGAAGGTTTAGAGCAATTGCCTTTGTCTTATCAACTGGCAACCATTGTGTGCGATGTTGAAATAGATGAGGCACCGAAAGATTTACAACTCAAACCCGCCGACACCAACAGCTTAAAAGACCTTTACGGTGAATTTGAATTAAATAGTTGGCTCACCGAGTTAGAGGATGGCACAACGGGGGGGGGCTCTAAAGCAGCTGCCGTTGAGACCGACTATCAAACGGTTTTATCGAAAGGTGATTTTAATAATTGGTTAGCACAATTAAAAGCCGCTGATGAATTCGCCTTTGACACCGAAACCACCCGTCTCGATTATATGCAGGCCCGCGTAGTGGGAGTGTCATTTTCAGTAGAACCTGGCAAAGCCGCCTATGTGCCCTTTGGCCATGATTACGAAGATGCACCTCAACAACTTTCTGAAGACATTGTTTTAGGCGGTTTAAAAGCTTTACTGGAAGACCCTGCGGTTAAAAAACTCGGCCAAAATTTAAAATACGATTCCCATGTGCTAGAAAACCACGGCATTAAAATGCGGGGTATTAGCGATGATACGTTACTGCAAGCTTATGTTTTAGATTCCACCAAACGCCTAGATATGGATAGCCTCGCCTCACGTTTTCTCAACCACAACACCATTCATTTTGAAGATATTGCGGGCAAGGGTAAAAAACAGCTCACCTTTAACCAAATTAATTTAGAGGAGGCCGGGCCTTACGCAGCTGAAGATGCGGACATTACTCTGCGTTTGCACCACAACATTCACGCGCAGCTTGAGGCCATTCCCGAATTACTGACAGTTTACGAAGAAATCGAACTGCCACTGATGCCAATTTTGCAACAGGTTGAACGTAACGGGGTAAAAATTGATGCGCAAATGCTCGCCGACCAAAGCTATCAACTGGCCGAGCGTATGAAAGACATTGAACAACAAGCTTATGCCGTGGCAGGAAAAGAATTTAATTTAGGCTCACCCAAGCAAATTCAACATATCTTTTTTGAAAAGCTTGAATTGCCGGTAATTCGCAAAACCCCCAAAGGACAACCCTCTACCGCGGAAGATGTATTACAGGAACTGGCAGAAGAGCACGAGTTACCGCGGTTGATTTTAGAGAATCGAGGATTAAGCAAACTCAAATCCACCTACACCGATAAGCTGCCCAAACAAATTGATGAAAAAACCGGTCGCGTACACACCAGCTATAATCAAACCGGCGCGGCCACGGGGCGTATGTCCTCTACTGATCCCAATTTACAAAACATCCCGATTCGCTCAGAAGAAGGCCGGCGCATTCGCAAAGCGTTTATCGCCAATGAAGGCAACTGCATTTTAGCTGCGGATTACTCACAAATTGAGCTGCGTATTATGGCGCACCTATCTGGCGATGAAAGTTTATTAGCGGCATTTAAAGAAGGCCGGGATATTCACCGCGCCACCGCCGCCGAGGTATTTGGCATCGCGCTGGATGAAGTGGAAACTGAACAACGCCGCGCGGCAAAAGCCATTAACTTCGGGCTAATTTACGGCATGTCGGCCTTTGGTTTGGCCAAGCAACTCAACGTTAGCCGTTATGAGGCACAGGATTATATTGATGTATATTTCGAGCGTTATCCGGGCGTAAAAGAATACATGGACAACACCCGCGAGCAGGCTCACGAAACCGGCTATGTGCAAACCCTGTTTGGGCGCCGCCTGTATTTACCCGAAATTAATTCCAAAAACGGCATGCGTCAAAAATATGCAGAGCGCACGGCAATTAATGCCCCGATGCAAGGCACCGCTGCAGATATTATTAAGCGTGCCATGATTAAGGTGCATTATCGCCTGCAGACTTCGGGCATAGACGCACTTATGATTATGCAGGTGCACGATGAACTGGTGTTTGAAGTCGCCGAAAATCAAGTGAATGCACTGAGTCAATTATTGCATCAGGAAATGGAAAGTGCCGCTGATCTGAATGTGCCGCTGCTGGTAGATATTGGCGTGGGCATTAACTGGGATGAGGCACATTAAAAACTGCACCAAAAAGAGTCAATAATAACAAGCTTATAGCGCAACTTATTATTATTTAACTTAAATTATCCCTAAAAAAGCTTCAACTTTAAAGCCTTTCTCATTTGAAATAACGCCCTATCAGCCTACCACTCGTCACCAACACTTTGACAATAGGCCAATATGAACTTTACTTAATAACAGGCAGTAATTACAGTTTTTTCGAATTGCGCTAAAGCCCGGCGCAAGCTCGCTTACCTCCCTTAAGCGAGCAATTTGAGGCCGATTTCCCCAAATCAGTCTCTATGTTACCCCTGACCACTTCCCTGGTGGTTGGGGTTTTTTATTTCTATACCCCTAAAAATCTTAAACCTTTACCACAAATGGATGCAAACAAAATAGTTGCGTATTTTGCGGTAAAGCTTTCAGACTTCCAACTCAAACCAGGCATCCAAAACCTGCTGTAACTCTGTAATACCCGTTTTCTTCAATGCCGAAAACATTTGCACCGATGCACCAAAGTCAGCATCTTTGAGGGCTTTTTTCACCCCCAGCAATTGTTTGCTTGCTGCACCTTTTTTGAGTTTATCGGCTTTGGTTAACACCACATGCACCGGCGTGTTCATATCTTCACACCATTCGAGCATTTGCACATCGTAATCTTTCAGGGGGTGGCGAATATCCATAATTATTACCAAACCGCGCAATTGCCGACGTTCTCCCAGGTACGATTCCATTAATTTCTGCCATTCGCGGCGCATTTTTTCAGGCACTTTGGCGTAACCGTAACCGGGTAAATCCACTAAACAATGCGCTTCAGAAAAGGGAAAAAAATTGATCAGCTGGGTGCGCCCGGGGGTTTTACTGATGCGCGCAAGGGCTTTTTGGTCGCATAATGCATTGATTGCACTCGATTTACCCGCATTAGAGCGGCCTGCAAAACCCACTTCCAGCATCTCATGTTCCGGAAACTGGCTGGCATTACTGGCACTGGTTAAAAAGGAAGCTAGACGATAATAGTTTGACATGATGGCTCTTTAAAATACGGCAAATAGAAAGATATAAAGCGGGATATTACCAATCTTCGAGGGAGACAGCGAATTTTAGAACGATTTATTCACCACAAACCACACACTTAAAAACACAAATGAACGCGAGTAAACGCTAAAAATGCATATTAAAGCGACAGATTAATTAAATGCTTTTTATGGAATTATCTCGCACTATTTTTTACATAATTTTATTTACACACATTTACACTTACTTGCGCTCATTTTGCTTTGTGTTTTTCTTTTATCTTCTAAAATCCGCCGTAATCTTATCTGCCAAAATTGCTGAAACCGCTGATCTAGTGTACTATAGCGCCACATTTTTGCCGTGCCCCGTAAGTTTAAATCCACGTGGCAGCTCATATTTTTTAGCGTCGCTATAAAAGACGTAACATTCGTTTGGAGAATACAAACCATGAATTTCAAATCTCTGCTTGCAATCCTAGGCCTAACCGTTGCTGTGAATGCAACATCTCAAGCTGTCGATTTGGCTGCCGGCGAAGCTACCGCTGGTGCAATCTGTGCAGGCTGTCATATGCCTGACGGTAACAGCGTAGTGGATATGTTTCCAAAATTGGCCGGACAGCATGCATCATATCTTGTTAAGCAATTAAATGACTATAAAAGCGGCGCCCGTGAAGATGCAACCATGAACGGTATGGCGGCCACATTAGCGACTGATGAAGATGTTGCTAATGTTTCGGCTTTCTTTGCCAGCAAAACCACTTCTGTAGCTACCGCTGATGACGCTAAAGTTGCACTGGGTAAAGCCATTTACCGCGGCGGTAACACCTCATCAAAACTTCCCGCTTGCATGGGTTGTCACGGTACCAATGGAGCAGGTAACCCGGCAGCTAAATTCCCCGCATTAAAAGGCCAACATGCCACTTACACTATTGCACAGTTAAACGCCTTCCGTGATGGTAAGCGCCGCAATGACAGCAATAAAATGATGCGTCATGTTGCAAATAAAATGACCGTTGCAGAAATTGAAGCCGTGGCTAATTATATTGCTCAAATGAAATAAGTCTTAAAACTTAATTCAAAAAAGGCAGCTCTAGCTGCCTTTTTTTATGCCTAAAACCTTTACTATATTTCTCAAAACATTAGAACGATTATGGCATAATCACAACAAATGAAATTTTCAGGCACCGAACTTGTCCTAAATAATTATTTTAATAATTTCCATTTATGTTCCTGGAGGGAAAAATGAGTTATATCAAAAAAATCAGTCTATTAGCGCTTATGCTACTACTACCAATTTTAGCTCAAGCACAAAACTTTAAAGAGGGTGAGTCTTATTCTAAGCTAACCAAACCTATCGCAACCCAAAGTGGCGATAAAATAGAAGTACTGGAATTTTTCTGGTATGGCTGCCCGCACTGCTTTAGTTTTGAGCCCACTTTAAGGAAATGGAAAAAAAGCCTACCAGATAATGTAAAGTTTATTCGCATGCCATCTCCCCTTAATCCTCGCTGGATGATTCACACTAAAACCTATTATGCTTTAGAAATAATGGGCGAGGGTGACAAACACCACGATGCCATTTTTGCAGCGATGCACACTAAAAAAATGAAACTGCATTCTAAAGCTTCACTTGCTGATTTTTTAGCCACTCAAGGCGTTGATAAAAAAACCTTTCTAGCAACTTTTGATTCTTTTGCCGTTGAGATGCGTGCCAAACAAGCCATGCAATTGGGGCAGAAATTTAAAGTTAGTGGCGTTCCCATGTTGGCTATTAATGGAAAATACACCATCTCGGGTTCTCAAGCGGGTAGCTATACCGGCATGACAAATGTAGCCGATCATCTGATAAAGATGGAGTCTAAATAAAAGCAGGATGATATTTATGTTTCAAAAATGTTGGTAAAAATTTAACTCTAAGCTTGTTTACTGACATTTTGATGACTATATTTAAAGGGGGCTTTTGCTCCCTTTTTTCGTCATCGATAAAACCACCAACCAAACCCGAGTCATATAATATGGAACTAGAACAGTGGAAACAAAAATATTATGACCAGCTCGACCGTTTGGAAGAAAAACAAACCGATTGGGAAAAACTCGAAGGCACGCTCAAAAAAACCATTAGTCGCTTAAGCCTGGCGGCGCAGGGCCAACATAGCACGCTCGATCGGCATTTAAATGAGCTACGCATAGCGATTAAAAACAATATTAATCGACAAAGACTAGAATCTGTTGTTGATGATATTTCTCGCATACTGGCTAAGTTAGAAGATAAACAAAGCCAAAGTAATCGAGAATCAATTTACTCTTTAGAACTTCTCGTACAGAAATTAACTTTACCTAAAAGTGCGCTAAAACAACAAACTAAGTTACTTAAACAGTTTTCTAAATCGGATGATACTCAGCGAGATGATTTATTAAAATCTACCCTCGATTTTTTACTAACACTAATTACACAAGATACAAATGAAACACAAAAATTTGGCATCATGGATCGTTTATTTAGCCGTAATAAAAATTTCGAGGCTACGGCTAAAAATAAACCCAATATTATTAGCGACGATCAACAACTCAATATTTATAAAACCTGTTTAATTGATTTACTCTCTAAATGTGATAATCCGAATTCACCCAATGGAAAAATCAGCGCTTTAAAATTAGGCGCACAGAATGCTCAGCAAAAAAATGAGCTAGATAAGCTATCCAGTCAACTTTCAAATTTAATACAGTTCAATATTCAAACATCTTCCAATAAAACTGAAGTTAAGCACGAAACACAGGCTCAACAAAATTTCGTTGAATCACAACCTACTATTCAGGAATTATTAATTCGTTTACTTGAACAACTTATTATTCCTGATGGCCTTGTTGATGCCGCGAATAAAATGAAGCATCGTTTAGAACACGATGCGGAACCTGAAAACTGGAAGTCTCTTTTAAAAGACGTTGTTCAACTTATTAATTCTATTCGTAGTCGTTTACAACAAGAAAAACAAGAATTTGAAAATTTTTTACAGCAGGTAACTGATCGCTTAAAAAATTTGGATCAGTTTTTACAAAATGAGTCGTCCAATTTATTACAGGCTGAAAATCAGGGAAAGGAATTTGATAAACAAATGGGTTTGAATGTTGATGAAATACGCCTCGACATTAATCAGGCAACCGAGTTAACCAGCCTTAAAGCTAATGTTAATTCTAAACTCGATACCATTGCAGGGCATATTAAGACTTATCGTGATTCTGAAAATATTCGATTTGAAAATTCTCAAAAACAGGTTGATGCGATGCAATCTAAAATGCAATCGCTTGAAAGTGAAACTGAAAACCTCAAAAAATTAGTTATAGAAAAAAATCGTTTGGCAATGTTTGATACTCTCACCGGCATTCCCAATCGCTTATCCTATGAAAAGAAAGCCGGTGAGGAAATTGCCCGCTGGAAACGATTTTCTAACCCTTTAAGTTTAGCCATTTGGGATATCGATTTATTCAAAAAAGTCAATGATACCTATGGCCATAAAGCCGGTGATAAAGTATTAAAAACCGTCGCACAATTATTAGTGACAAGTATTCGCGAAACCGATTTTTTAGCTCGCTATGGTGGCGAAGAATTTGTGATGCTATTACCGGGGACTAAACAAGAAGAAACGCTTCGATTAGTTAATAAATTACGCGAACAAATAGAACACTGCGGATTTCACTATCATGGCGAATCGGTTAAAATTACAATATCCTGTGGCGTAAGTAGTTTCAATAACGGCGATACACTAAACCAGGTTTTTGAACGCGCCGATAATGCCCTGTATAAAGCTAAAGAAAATGGCCGAAATCAATGTGTAATTGCTGCGTGTTTATCCGATTAGAATGCGACCTTTCTCTAAAAATAGGAAAATTCTTTTAAATTTATACTTAATTAAACCCAATATCCTTACATATCTGGGACTAAATATTATTGCTAAATTCAGCTATCTCAGCTATGTTTACACCATTAAAATACTCATAGCTATTGAAAAACAAATGGAGAAAGAATATGAAGAAGTTTGCTTACCTTGCTGCAGGTGTCGCACTCTCAACTTTATTGATCAGTTGTGGTGGCGATATAAAACAAGAAGTTGCAGATTGTGTATTCCCTGATGCACCGGGAACGGCGGCACCGGGTTGGGTATGTGATGAACCCGTTAAAGATTTGGAAGTTTCGGCCGTCGGCTCGGCCACTAAATCAGGGGCTGGACATGATTTTATGAAATCGATGGCATCCACAGCAGCACGAGTACAATTAGCACAAAATATGAAAGTTCAAGTTCGCAATATGATTAAGCAATATGTTGAGACGACTGGCGCGGCTGATACTGAAACGGTTGATAAAGTCATGACCTCGGTCACCAAACAAATCACCAATGAAACATTAATTGGCACTAAAATTTATAAAACCCGCACCAGCCCCAATGGTAATTTATATGTGTTAGTGGGTATGGACTCAACAAGTGTAGAGCAGGCGACTCAAAAAGCCCTTAAAACCAGTATGAAAAATGAACGCGCTTTATGGCAACAATTTAAAGCACAAAAAACTCAGGATGAATTAGCTGCTGAAATATCTAAAATGGAAGGTAACTAGTTTTATCTCAAATATAATGTAGGGATACTAGCAACAACGCCCCACAAGGATGTGTTAAGGCAATTTATTTTTAAATGTTAAAAACTTAAGGGATTAAAAATGCAAAAGCTGTTAATTTTGCTATCCACACTGTTCTCTCTCTCATGTCTCACGTTAAGCACAAGTGCTAATAGTCAGGCAGAATTTGAGCAATGGATGACTCAGGAAACCAATAATTTTCAAGAATACAAAGATAAGCGTGATAAAGAATTTAGCCATTTCTTAAAAAACCAATGGAAAGAGATGCAAACTTTTCAGGGCTTAGTTAGAGATAAAACGCCTAAACCCGTGCGTATTCCCAAGGCGCCACCAAAAGCTCCTGTTAAAACTCCCGCCCCCGCGCAACCCTATACTCAAACACCTTTATCATCCCCTACAAAAGTTACACCTAAACCCGTTATTATAAAAGTTCCTACAATTAAACCTATTCCTATGCCGATTTCGGTTAAGCCCACTGTTATTATTAAGTCACCAAAAGAACATAAAATTAATTTGACATTTTACGGTCAAACCCTGATTTTTTATTATGATCCTAAACTAAAAGTCAGCGCACAAAGACCTTTTAATGAAAAGTCCATGAGCCAGGCCTGGTCTAATATGAGCCTGGCAAACTACGATAGTTTACTCAAGCAAATCAATGCCCAGCGCAAACCACTTATTTTAAATGACTGGGGCTATGCACTACTAACTAATGCGATTGCTCAAAAAATTCACCCTAGCAGTAAAAATGACCAATCACTTTTTACCTGGTACATTATGACAAAGGCGGGTTATCAAGCTCGAATTGCCTATGATAAAAATTATATTTATTTACTAATGCCTACCCAGCAACAATTATTCGGCGCACCATATTTCACCTTTGATCAAACCCGATATTACGCATTAAGCTTTGACGGTATAAAACAAAAACCAGGAAAAATTTTTACTTATAATGGTCATTATCCCGGTGCCAAAAAAAAATTAGATATGAGTTTAGGTTATGCACTTAATACTGGTCGCCAGCAAAAAGATCGTTTTTTAAGCTTTACCTTCAAGGGTAAAACTCATCGCATTAATGTGGGTTACGATAAAGAAACCATTCGTTATCTTAAAACTTATCCACAAATGGATATCGGTCTTTATTTTAATGCTGATTTAAACCAGGCAACGGCTAATCCATTATTAAAACAATTAAAACCTTTAGTTGAAGGGCAATCTGAAGAAGATGCTATTAATTTAATATTACGTTTCGTACAAACAGCTTTTAAATATAAAACAGACGAGCAGCAATTTGGTATTGAAAATTATTTTTTCCCCGAAGAAACTCTACATTATCCATATTCAGATTGTGAAGATAGGGCAGTATTTTTTGCCTGGATTGTTCATCATTTATTAGCCTTACAAGTTATTGGTTTAGACTTTCCAGGCCATATTGCTGCCGGCGTTAATTTCAATGAAAAAGTGGCTGGCGATGCTGTTAATTATAACGGCAAGCGTTTTGTTATAACGGATCCAACCTATATTAATGCTGATGCGGGTATGACTATGCCTGCTTATAAAAACCAAAAGCCCGGTGTAATTCGAGCATTTAACTAAGTATTTTTATTTTAGAAAAAATAAACTTAATTGGGGTACATAGGTAATAATTAATAACACCACTAATAGCACAATTACAAACGGAAGGCTGGCAGAATAAACTTCTGCTATTGCTTTTTTAAACCGAAAACTAGAGATAAATAAATTAATTCCAACCGGTGGCGTTAGATATCCTATCTGCATATTCGCTAAAAAAATAATTCCCAAGTGCACCGGGTGTATTCCAAAACTAATCGCTACAGGCAATATCAGTGGGACTATAATCACTAGTGCTGAAAATATATCAAGGATTGCTCCAACAAATAATAGAAAAATATTCAATACAATTAGAAATTGTATTTTTGAATCTACATTGACTTTTACAAATTCAAATAAATGATCAGGCACTTCAGCATCTACAAATACATTGGTTAATGCCAACGACACAGCTAATATTAATAGTATACTGCCAACCATTACCATTGAATCGAGTATCACTTTATGTAAACGGTCAAATGATATTTCTTTATAAATATACGTTTCTACAAACATAAAATAAATTGCAACTAAAGCAGCCGCTTCAGATATTGCAAAATAACCCGAATAAATTCCAAATATTAAAAACAAGGGCATGGGCAATTCCCAACGCATGGCCCATATCGCTGAAACTAGTTTTTCTTTATTGAATTCTTCTGTTTGAATATTAAATTGTCTATTTTTAATAATCGAGTAAACAGATAAAAAAATCACCATTAATGCTGCTGGCATTAAACCCGCTATAAATAAATCATTAATTTCGAATCGAGTTTCCAGCTCCATTTGTTGTGCAATAATTCCGTATAAAATGAGCGGTAGAGATGGGGCTAATAATAAACCTAAACTTCCTGATGCCGTCACCATCCCCAAACTAAACTTATCTGTATAACCAGCATTTTTTAATGCTGGATAAAGTAGCGCACCTAACGCGACAATAGTAACTCCTGATGCACCAGTAAATGCGGTAAATATTGCACTGGCAATAAATGCAAAAATAACCAGGCCTCCAGGAAACCAACCTACCATCGCCTGAATTAAATGAAGCATTCTTTGAGAAGTATTACTGGCACTAAGAATATAGCCGGCAAAGGTAAACATTGGCAGCGCCATTAGCAGAGGGGTTTCTGCAATTCGATATAGCTCTATGCCGATTACCTGGAGATCTATTTCTGCGATGTAAAATCCATACAATGCACCTGCCCCGATTATTGAAAATAACGGAGCGCCAAAAAGTGCCAACACAATCAGCATTAGCACAACAATAGTAGTTATCATTAACTTGTACTTCCGGAATCAGAGAGTACAGACTGTAAGAAATATCTAATACCCATTACAAAAAATGCAAATGGAATAATAGATTCTGTTAGCCAAACAGGAATTTTAGCGAAGGCATATTCGCCAATAAGAAATTCTTCATGGATGAATATAAAACTAAAATAACTTATGCAAAAACAAACCAGTGCCGCAAACAGCAAACCTATTTGTTTTACATATAATTTATATTTTTCTGGTAAGTATTGCGAAAATACATCTATATTAATCTGTTTATTTTGACGACAAGCAACAATAGAACCTGTTAAGCCAAGCCATAAAACTAGTATGCTAAGTAAACTATCACCCCAAATTAAACCGCTATTAAATATATTTCTTAAAACTATTTGAGTAATCGCTAATAGCAAAATATTGAATAAAAAAAAGATAACGAGTGCATCTTCGAATTTATCAATTAAACTTAATATCCTCGAAATAATTTTATTTCTATGCACTTATTGACCTTTATTATTTCTATATTTATTTAGCTCTTCAGTTACATCATCAATTATTTTGTCGGACATAATATTTTTCTGCTTAACAATCAATCTTGCATTAATACTTTTTTTATCCCAATGTACTAACATTTTATCTTTTGGTGACGAATTTTTTATTCCCTGTTTTTTTAATGCTTCAAATGCTGAAATATTTTCTGCTCTGTTTTTTTTATCCATATCATTTAACACAGCACTCATAATATCTTTAACTTTTTTCTGATCTTCTTGACTAATTTTATTAAATTCTTTTTTACTGATTATAAATGTACCGTAAATATACATTAATGGAACATTGGAATAATAGGCAACTTGTGTGTGCCATTGAAGCGTTATTGCTACTACCGGTGGTATAATAACTGTATCAATTAAATTTGTTTGCAAGCCTGTCAAAACATCACCAATATTTAAAGGGATAGGTGTTACACCGATTGAATTCAAAGTTAATTCAATTTGTTTATTACCCGATGGTGCCCAAACTTTATAGGAACTTAAATCACCTTTTTTATTTATTTCACGGGTCGATAATATATAGGCAAAGCCGGTTTCACTAATTCCAAAGCTAACAAAATCACCTTCATCTTCTATTCCATTTTTAATAATAGAGTCAAACTTGCCTCGTATATGATCGACTTCCTGTGTGTTATTAAATAATTTTGGTAAAGCATAAACTTGGCTATCAGGATAAACATTTGCCAAAATACCATTAGCAACTATAGCTCCTTGCAATTGATTAATGCGTATTTTTTTCATAGCGGTTATTTCTGAACCCATCACACCGCCAGGATAAAATTTAAACTTAACACGACCATCTGTTATCTTTTTTATTTCCTTCGCAGCCGCCCGCATTTGCTTCATCCAAAATGTACCATCTGGAACATCCGTTGAAACTTTAAATGTTTTTGCTTCTAATAATGATGAAATAAAAATAAAACTGATAATAAATATTTTAAGTATTTTTTTAATTTTCATTATATTCTTTGTTTATTTAAAAATAGTCTGGAGCACTGTGTTGTAAAGCTTTTGCTTTTTGTATCGCCAATGTATTGATTAGACCCTGATTTTTATTGCTTTTTTCAGTTGCTAATATTTCAGAAATTAATTTTTTATGCAATTCTTCATCAAAAACTAAACGTGAATAATATTCAGCATATAGTGCTTTTGCCATGAGATTTTTATTTTTTGATATACGTATTGCTGATTTAAAATGTTGTTGACCAATTTCTGGTTTGCCACCCAGGCCTAATGGAATAATACTATTAAGTACACCTAAATACACATGGGCATTACCATTATCAATGGATTCATTATATTCAATAATTTTTCTCATAATAAATTTTACCTGCGCTATCTGTGCCATTGCATTCCAATCATCCGTATTAACTTGAATCCAGGATACCCATGCCGTGGCCAAATAATAAAGTAATATCATTTCTTCATCATTTAAATTTTTAATTTTATTCTTTAAGTCATTAAAATTAACTTTTGTTAATTTACATAATATTTTCTTTTCTAAACAAATGGTTTTTTCAGCTCTATTTAAGGACTTTCTATTTAAAATCTTTTGCTGGTTTTTAATTCTTTTAATCTCATATTCGGGTAAGTCATCAGAAATATCAAGTTGTGAGCCCAACAAAGATGAATAGGCATTCATTAATTTAACTGATGCCATTAAATTATCTATATTTTCTGGATTACTCTCTATTAACCCATCTAATAATATAATATATGCGGGTAAAGCTTGCATAATTGTTTGTGGGTCATTACTTTCTGTAATGACCTTATTTAAATTATTTGTAAAAGGATCAATAAATAATGAACAGCCACTTAAAAATATACAAATAATTGTTAATTTTAAATATATGTATATATTTTTATTTTTCATTTCTTATGTTTCTTTTGACTTATGCTAAGCCGCTGTGTTTTAGTAGTGCTTCTATTTCAGGTTCACGCCCGCGAAATTTTTTAAATAATTCCATCGCTTTTTCAGAACCACCTTTTTCTAATATATTTTCTAAAAACTCTTTACCTGTTTTTTTATCAAACACGCCTTTTTCTTCAAATTTTGAAAATGCATCGGCAGATAAAACTTCTGCCCATTTATAACTGTAATAGCCCGCAGCATAACCTCCTGAAAAGATATGTGTAAAGCTATGCTGAAATTGATTTATTGTCGGCGGAATAATTACGGCGACTTGTTTACGTACTTCGTTTAACAATGCTCTTACACTTGTAAATTTTTCTGTATCAAATTCCATATGTAATCTAAAGTCAAATAATGCAAATTCTAGCTGGCGTACCATCATCATTGCTGATTGAAAATTTTTAGCATTCATTAGCTTTTTATACAATTTTTCTGGAAGTGCTTCTCCAGTCTCAACATGTGATGAGATTAATTGTAAACCTTCTTTTTGCCAGCACCAGTTCTCCATAAACTGACTGGGTAATTCTACAGCATCCCATTCAACACCACTAATACCTGAAACAAACAAATTATCAACCGTTGTTAGCATATGTTGCAAACCATGTCCAAATTCATGGAATAATGTTGTTACTTCATCATGGTTTAGCAAGGCGGGTTTATCGCCAACCGGTGATGTTAAGTTACAGGTTAAATAGGCCACGGGTATTTGAATTTCTTCTTCGTGCTTCATCCTGCAAATACACTCATCCATCCATGCTCCACCGCGTTTATTATTTCTGGCATATAAGTCTAAATAAAACTGACCTCTAATATTTCCTTTTTCATCTTTGATCTCATAAAACTCCACATTTTTATGCCACACATTAACATCACTAACTTTATTAATTGTAATACCATATAAACGATTAACTATTTCAAATAAACCACTTATTACTTTAGGTGCTGGAAAATATGGCTTTAATTCTTCCTGGCTTAATCCATATTCGTTTTGTTTAAGTTTTTCTGAAACAAACATAATATCCCAGGCCGCTATATTATTTATATTACACTCTTTTTTTGCGAAGTTTTTTAGTGTTTTATATTCTTTTTCAGCTTGAGGTTTCGACTTTTCTGCTAAATCATTTAAAAAATTAAGTACATCGTTCGTTGTCTTTGCCATTTTATCTGCAATAGATATTTCAGCATAATTATTAAAACCGAGTACATTAGCGAGCTCTTTTCTTGCTGATAATATATCTAGCATAAGCTGAGTGTTATCAAATTCGCCTGCATTTGCTCCCTCATTTGATGCTCGAGTTGTAAAGGCAATATACATTTCTTCACGAAATTTTCTTACATTTGAATAGGTCATCACTGAAATATATGACGGGGCATCTAATGTAAATAACCATCCATTTAATTTTTCTTCCTGTGCTGCCTGCTGCGCCATATCTTTAACAAAATCAGGTAATCCAGATAACTGTGTTTTATCTTCTATATGAATTTGAAATGCCTGCGTGGCATCCATTACATTTTGCTCAAATTTTGATTTTAAACTCGATAATTTCGTTTTAAGCTGTTTAAATTGTTGTTTCTTTTTTTCTGATAATGCAACACCATTTAATTTAAACTTAAGTAATGCGTTGTTTATAATTTTTTTATTGGCATCATCTAACTCATTATACTGATGGCTTTGTTTCATATTTTCATAAGTATGATATAGATCACTATTTTGTGACTGTTCAGTAGAGTATGCACTTAATTTTGGTAAACAGCTATCATGTGCCCGCCGTAGCTCATCTGTATTCATAACAGAATTTAAATGACTTACCGGTGACCAGATTCTGGATAGTAAATTATCCATACTTTCTAATTCTGTAATTAGCTTTTGCCAGTCTTTGGATTGTTCTGATTTTAATAATCCATTTAATTTCTCTGAATTTCTCTTAATAACTTCTGTTATTGTTGGCTCAATATCTGATACTTTAATTTTTGTAAATTGAGGTAGGTGCTTTATATCTGTTAATGCATTGTTCATTATATTTTTACTTAAACTCGTTTTATTTCTATTTAAACGTAATAGTGCTTTATTTTTAATATTTTAGATCAGGTTTTTCAAGATTAGACAAAAGATTATTTACTATTTTCACTAAACCTTGCTGATCCGAATTCACTCGGTTGTATACCTGTAAACCAAATATTCCACTCATTAACATTTTCACAAAATCAAATCTGAATGCCACTGAACAACAAATTATATTATTCACCGTGAGTTATTATCACGAATGTTGTTATTATATGGCGGCACATACCGCTATAGCAACTATGTAAAATGTTAAACCAGATGTTGTTGAAGCTATTCGAAATAATCAGCCTATTAACAATAATAAGTTGGGGGCTCTGCGCCAATTTACACGATTATTAGTTGAACAAAGAGGTTGGGTAAATGAAGCAGATGCCCGGGCTTTTTTAAGTGCCGGATATAAAACTCAACATATACTCGATATTGTAGTGGGTATAGCGCAAAAAACTTTACCAATCATATTGCAAAAACACCTCTGGATGATGCTTTTTCTGAGGTTGCCTGAAACAAATAACCTGAAAAACTAACTGATAGTTATTGTAAATTAAAGCACCGAGTTAATTAACTAAGGCGCTCTAAATATTTAGTTTATATTTCTTTCCCGTTAGTAGATTGATGGTTATGTATCAATATTCATCGCAGATAGTGCATTCGACTCAATAAAATCTCGACGAGGCTCAACTTGATCACCCATTAATGTGGTAAACACTTCATCTGCCGATACCGCATCCTCAATACAAACTTGTAACATTCTGCGGGTTTCCGGATTCATAGTGGTTTCCCATAACTGATCCGGGTTCATTTCGCCCAGACCTTTATAGCGCTGAATATTTAAACCACGACGGGCTTCTTCAAATAACCAGTTTTTAACATCTTCAATATTTGTAACTAGCTGAGTTTTCTCTCCACGCTGAATATAAGAACCTTCTGAAAATAAGCCTTCTAATTTTAAATATAATTCACCCATCAAGTTATATTCAGGGCTATCAAAGAAATCTGCACCAAATACGGTTACATGATCAAGACCATGTACGATTTTAGTGATTTCTAACTGAGCATAATCTTCATCTTCTAATTGATTGCTAGCTACTCTATATTCAATACCCGATGGTTTTGATTTATTTAATAAAATCAATAGGTTATTAAGATATTCAGCGGTTTTTTCTGAATCATTCAAATCGGCTTTTTGTAACGCGGGTAAATGCGCTAATTCTTTTAAAATTGTTTCCTCATAACGACGCGATAAGCGTGTGATAACCGCCTGCACAGACATGAAAGCTTTAATTAATTCTTCTAATGCGCTATCAGAAATGGCTGGGGTATTTTTTTGCATATGTAAGTGGGCATTGGAAAGCGCTAAGGTTAATAAATAGCTATTTAATTCCTGATCATCTTTAACGTAGCGCTCCTGTTTACCTTTTTTCACTTTGTACAGGGGAGGCTGGGCAATATAAATATAACCTCGTTCAATTAACTCCGGCACCTGGCGATAAAAGAAAGTTAACAGCAGAGTACGAATGTGTGAGCCATCGACATCCGCATCGGTCATAATAATCACACGATGATAACGCATTTTATCTGGATTATATTCGTCTTTACCTATACCACAACCTAGTGCAGTTATTAATGTTCCCACCTCTGCGGATTGCAACATTTTATCGAAGCGAGCTTTTTCAACATTTAATATTTTACCTTTCAGTGGCAAAATAGCCTGAGTTTTACGATCACGACCCTGTTTAGCTGAGCCCCCCGCAGAGTCCCCTTCCACTAAGTACAATTCGGAAAGTGCAGGATCTTTTTCCTGGCAATCGGCTAATTTACCTGGTAAACCTGCAATATCTAAAGCACCCTTACGACGAGTCATTTCCCGCGCTTTACGAGCCGCTTCACGGGCGCGGGCTGCTTCTACAATTTTTTGGGTAATGGCGCGAGCATCCCCGGGCCTTTCAATTAAAAATTCCTGAAATTTTTCATTCATCGCAGCTTCCACTGCGCTTTTCACTTCTGATGAAACTAATTTATCTTTGGTTTGTGATGAAAACTTGGGGTCGGGCACTTTCACTGAAAGTACTGCAGTTAAACCTTCACGGGCATCATCACCGGTTGTATTGACTTTATTCTTTTTGGCAACACCTTCTTTTTCCATATATTGATTTAAGCTACGGGTAAGGGAAGCCCTGAAACCCGCCATATGGGTGCCACCGTCTCGTTGTGGAATATTATTGGTAAAGCAGAAGATGTTTTCCTGATAAGAGTCATTCCACTGCATCGCCACTTCAACACCCAGGCCCTCATCATTTTTCCAATTAAAATGTAGCACCTGTGGATGCAGGGGAGTTTTATTTCGATTTAAATGTTCTACAAAAGAGCTAATACCACCTTCATACTCAAATATATCCTGCTTTTCATCAACGCGTTTATCGGTCAGTACTATACGTACACCAGAATTTAAAAAAGACAGTTCTCGCAAACGTTTAGATAAAATATCATAGTGATATTCAATATTCGTGAAGGTTTTATCCGAGGCCCAGAAACGTAGTTCGGTGCCGGTGGTTTTAGTTTCACCAATCACTTTAATCGGGCTAGTCGGATCACCTAAACAGTATTCCTGCTGATGAATTTCACCATTACGGTGAATCGTCAGTAATAATTTATCTGAAAGGGCGTTTACAACTGAAACCCCCACTCCGTGCAAACCACCAGAAACTTTATAAGAGTTATCATCAAACTTACCACCCGCATGTAATACGGTCATAATCACTTCAGCAGCGGAAACACCTTCTTCTTCGTGAATATCAACGGGAATACCACGACCATTATCACTAACTGAAACCGAGCCATCACTGTGTATCTGCACATTAATTTCAGAGCAGTGCCCTGCTAAGGCTTCATCAATCGAGTTATCAACCACCTCAAACACCATATGGTGTAATCCGGTGCCATCATCCGTATCTCCAATATACATTCCCGGACGCTTTCTAACCGCCTCCAGGCCTTTTAAAACTTTAATACTCGATGAATCGTACCCAGCGGTTTCGCTCATATAAATCCCCTAAAAATAGTTTCCCGATTATAACCGAATTAAGCCTCTACAGGGGGCTTTAAGCTCTTTTATTTACCTTCATTTATAGGGATAAATTATTAAACAAAAAAACATGTATTATTTATTTTCTGTGACTAAACCATGTTCCACGTGAAACACTTTATATTTATCCCAAAACTGGCAGTTAATCTGGTCCGCTTTTATCGCAGTAATAAATAGTTGAATATTTAAGTTTGATAGAATTAACATTAATCTATTTTGATTATCGTCATCTAGTTCAGCTGGTAAATCATCAAACAACAAAACACATCTTCTTTCAGAAATTTTTGAAAACAAGGTGAGTTGTGCAATTTTAAGCAAACAAACTAGCTTTTTTTGCTGTCCTCTGGAAATAGAGGATTGTGCCGACATTCCATCAACTGTAATTTTAATATCCGCTCTATGGGGTCCCGATTGGGTATAACCTTTTTCTTTATCTTTTTGTAAACTGGATATTAAATATTCTTTGTAATTAACATTATCAGGCCAACCTCGTTTATAAACCAGGGATATTTGATGATTAGGAAAAAGATCTTCCGATAACTTATCAACCAGCAGATTTATCTTATTTAAATAATCCAGCCTGTATTTTTCAATAATTAAAGCATGTTCAATTAATTCAGTATTCCAAAGCGAACAAAGCTTATCAGGTTGTTGCAATCTTAATGCTGCATTACGTTGGCTAAGGGCTTTTTTATATTTTTTCCAGGAATCAATAAAGAGATGTTCCACGTGAAACACACCCCAATCCATAAATTGACGTCGATGTTCTGGGCCTGCAGATATCAGTTGATGACTATCAGGATGTAAGGCCAATACAGGAAGTAGGGTAGATAACTCAGAAATTCTTTTTATACTTTGTCGATTTACACGTAGCGTTTGTTCTTTTAAATTGCGCTCTAATCCAATATGGGTTGTATTGTCATCAAGTTGACAGATTAAACGAAAAAAATCTTTTTTGTGGTTAATAAGATGCTTTATTTGTGAGCTACGAAAAGACCGTCCATAACTAAGATAGAAAATAGATTCTAATAAACTGGTTTTACCTGCAGCATTTTCTCCAATAATAAGGTTTAGACCTGTATCCGGGTGTATTTTTACTGACTGCAGGTTTCGAAAATCACTGATTTCAAGGCTCGTTAAGCCCATTTAAAATTACAAAAATCCAATTTAAAGACGCATTGGCATAATAACGTATTTAGCCTCGCCTTCATCTGGAAACAATAATAAACAACTACTATTTGCATCTTTAATAAAACCTTGAACAGTTTCCTGTGAAGAGGTATTTAATACATCAATCATGTAATTAACATTAATTCCCATTTCAATCATATTACCCTCATAGTTAATTTCAAGCTCAACATCAGCTTCTTCCTGATCCGGATTTTGTGCCTGTAGCTTTAATAAGTTATTTTCAATTATCATGCGAATGCCACGGTACTTTTCATTAGATAAAATAGACGCTCTAACCAGCGCCTGCTTAAGCCCATCACGATCTAAAATCATATTATTACCTGAGGCCTCAGGCATAACCCGTTTATAATCAGGAAAACGACCATCAATTAATTTAGATGTAAACCGTTGATTGGCTAAATTACACTGTATGTGATTGTTACCTAAGGTAATTTTAACTGCTTCATCGGTATCTGATAATAAACGCTGTAACTCACTCACGCCTTTGCGTGGGATGATAACTTGTTTATTATCGGTTAAATCTGCATCTATATTTTTTTCACAAAACGATAACCTATGCCCATCGGTTGCAACGGTTCGAATAATACCCGAAGCTACTTCCATCATTAATCCATTAAGATAATAACGAACATCTTGTTGAGCCATTGCAAAGGCTGTTTTATCAATAAGATTTTTCAATAAAGATTGGGGGACACTAAACTCATAAACACTACTAATATCTTCTAATGCCGGAAAATCAGAAGCGGGTAGAGTGGCCAAACTAAAACGACTCCGGCCTGATTTAATTAAAGCTTTATCTCCATTAACTTCTATATTGACTTCTGCATCACTAGGTAATGCTTTACAAATATCTAATAATTTTTTTGCGGGTAAGGTAATTTCACCCGCTTCATCCATCATTTGATTAACTGTGGAAACCAGTTCAATTTCTAAATCAGTGGTAGTTAAGGTAAAAGAATTTTCATTCGATTTTATTAACACATTAGCTAAAGTGGGTAGAGTTTGCCTTTTTTCTACCGCACCAATGACTTGCTGAAGGGGGGTTAATAAATCATCTCGTTGGATTTTTATCTTCATGGATGTTCCTAATTATTATATATATTAATAGACTTAGTTATTATAGTTAAGCCCATTTTTTTATGTGGGTAACTTAATTTTTAGCATTATATTCAATATGTTACAGCATTATTTTGCATTGAGTAAAGCGTGTGAAACATGCTAATAATATGTAGGTAGATTGTGGATAAGTCGCTTAAGTCTATTTATCCATTGCACTATACAATATTTATCCACAGCTTATAAATGCTAAATTTAATTACTCAAAATACGTAAAAGATTGGTGTAATCTTCATCAATTTTTGTATCCGATTCTCTTAATTCCACTATTTTTCTACAGCCATGTAAAACCGTAGTATGGTCACGTCCACCAAATGCATTGCCAATTTCCGGCAAACTATGATTGGTTAGCTCTTTTGACAAAGCCATAGCAAGTTGTCGTGGACGAGTAATTGAACGACTTCGACTATTGGAATGTAAATCAGAAATACGAATTTTATAATATTCTGCAACGGTCTTTTGAATATTTTCTATCGTAATTAAACGATCATGCAAGGCGATTAAATCTTTAAGTGTTTCTTTGGCAAACTCTAAAGTAACCGGTTTTCCAGTAAAATTAGCGGTTGCCATAACTCTGCGTAATGAGCCTTCTAGCTCTCGAATATTAGAGCGAATACGCTTAGCAATAAAAAATGCCACCTCACTTGGGAGTTCAATACCAAATTCTTCTGCTTTTTTTTGTAAAATAGCGACCCGTGTTTCTAGCTCAGGTGGTTCAATACAAACCGGTAACCCCCAACCAAATCGTGATTTTAAACGTTCTTCAAGCCCATCTATTTCTTTAGGGTAACGATCACAGGTTAATATAATTTGTCGACCACCTTCCAAGAGTGCATTAAAGGTATGAAAAAACTCTTCCTGTGAACGTTCTTTTCCGGCAAAAAATTGAATATCGTCAATTAATAATACATCTAATGAGCGATAAAAATTTTTAAATTCATCCATGGTGTTGTGCTGTAAAGCTTTAATCATATGGGTGACAAAGCGTTCAGAATGCAAATAAACAATTCGGGCTTGCGGGTTATTTAATAATATTTGATTTCCCACCGCATGCATTAGGTGAGTTTTACCTAAACCAACTCCACCGTATAAAAATAATGGATTATAAGAACCTGCGGGATTTTCAACCACTTGTAATGATGCGGCTTTAGCAAGTTGGTTACTTTTACCTTCGATAAAATTATCAAAGGTAAATCCGATATTTAAATGATGATTTAATAATTCATTTGATGGTTTTGTTTGAGTTGAATCTTGAATACCAAGAGGCACAGCAATGGGTTTTGATGGCTCTATAGGGGATTTGAAAATGGGTTTTGGGTTTTTACTACCTATATCGAGAATAACTGAAATGTCTTTATTTGTATCTAATTGCTGACAAATATGGATTATTTGTTGTAAAAAGTGTTGTTTTACCCAATCCATTACAAAACTATTGGGTGCAAATAATGATAATTGATTATTTGATTCTTCCGTTTGTAAAGGGCGAATCCATGTATTTAATTGCTGATCAGATAGTTCTTGCTCTAGCTGTTGTAGACACTGATTCCACAAAGTACTGGACACGAAATTAATACCCCAAAAGGAAATGAATAATTAATGATCATCATTATTCACTGATTAAATTACCTGAAATTGAACCCCGCATAATAACCCGCAAAGACAAAAGCTGAAACCTATAAATGAAATGAGATTATAAATATATTTTAATTTTTATAGAATTAAATTTATTTTAAAATGTATGTGGAGGGTATTTAATTATTATATATATTTATATACTTAGTTATTATAATTAAGCGCCCTAAATACGGTGGATAACTTATTTATTCATTTTATTTTCAATAACTTATATCTAAAAAACTAAGGGGATAAGGTGAGGGTATATTTTCTGTAATCTGTAGACAGATTGTGGATAAGTCGGATATTTTATTTTATACACTGTTATATACATTACTTATCCACAGCTTTTTAATTAAAATTAATTGTTTTCTATGTTTACTTTTTCAGGCGTAACCAAGTGAAATAGTGTGAGCCAAACACATGAAAATTTAAATTATTATTGTTTTGACTCGCCGGGTTCTAACGATTAGAATACATGCCCGAATTTTCAAGATTAACTAGGTTTAGACCAATGAAAAGAACATTCCAGCCCAGCCGCATTAAACGTGCACGTACTCATGGCTTTCGTGCGCGCAGTCGTACTGTTGGTGGCCGTAAAGTGTTAAAAGCACGCCGTGCAAAAGGTAGAGCACGTTTGTCTGCATAGTTTTATTTGAAATAAAGCAATTTCTATTGGCGCTAAAATTCCAAGATAAAGTTTTTAAGATAAAATTCTTAAGGTAAAATCAAGAGATAGAAATAAGGCTTTGATTAGATGTTAATTAACATTATTCAAACTTATGACAAATAAAGCGGCCTGTTTTTCAAAACAGGCCCGTTTGCTTAAAGCAGATGAATTTAGCCGTGTCTTTAAAAAGCCTGTACGTTCCAGTGATCGATATCTGACGATTCTTGCGGTTAGTCAACAGGTGAGCATGCAGCAAGCCGATTTGAATAATGCGCCTAAATTAGACAATACAAGCATATTGCCAATAGATAACATTGTGGGCTCACGATTAGGTTTGGCTATTTCTAAAAAGAATGCCAAACGTGCGGTAGATCGAAATCGAATTAAACGCATTATCCGGGAAAGTTTTCGCTTAAATAGACATACACTTCCCATGATTGATTTGGTGGTGATGGCAAAACCAATTACCAGGCAGGCTGAAAATGCACAGATTTTTGCATCATTAGATCAGCATTGGAAAAAGTTAAGACAACAGTTTCAGTTAAACGAGTCAAATACTTAACAGCCATGCGCCAGATTTTTATTGCACTTATCCGTTTTTATCAATATGCAATTAGTCCGTACTTTCCCCCCCATTGCAGATATACTCCCACCTGCTCAACGTATGCGATTGAAGCAATTAATCGATTTGGATTACTGCGTGGAAGTTGGTTGGCAATACGCCGATTAGGCCGTTGTCATCCCGGTAAAGAAGGGGGCTACGATCCTATTCCCGAACATTCGCATAAAAAAGACTGTAAACATTAAACCCAATAAAACTTAAAAAGCTATCAGGATATCAATGGAAAACCAACGTACCATTTTGTACCTCGCCTTCTTTTTTACCTTGTTTTTACTTTATCAAGAGTGGCAAAAAGCCTATGGGCCTCAACCGATTGAAACCCCGGTTGAGCAGGTTTCTGGCATAAATGGTTCCGGTGTACCAGGTAATGTACCAAATGCTATTTCAGATGCCGAAATTTCCGCATTGCCTACGGCAGATATTCCAGCAGATAGCCAAACCAGCACGGGCATGCCGATGGCTTCGCAAGAAAATACCATGGGTGAGTCTGTTCATGTGGTCACCGATGTACTGGATTTACAAATTGATACTCAGGGCGGTACTATTTATCAGCTTGATCTGCGTGAATACCCGCAAAGCTCTGAGAATAAAGATAAATCATTTCAATTGTTTTCCAACAATGAAATTCAATATCACACCGCGCAGTCAGGTTTAGTTTCATCCGCAAATGTCGCGCCTAATCATAAAGATATTTATCAAACTGAAAAATCAGAATATCGATTAGAAGAAGGTACAAATGAGTTAAAAGTCACACTGTTGTGGGAAAAAGATGGTGTCAGAGTGAGTAAAATTTATACCTTTAAACGTGACAGTTATGTTATTAATATTGAGCATATCGTTCACGCAGATAATTGGAATGGTTCAGAATATCGTCAATTAGTGCGCTCATTACAGGAACGTGAATCCACGATGATTCCTACCTATGTGGGTGGCGTAGTATTTAATGAAGAAATCAAATATGAAAAACTCGATTTTGATGATATTGCCGAACAAAGTTTTAAATCCGATATGAAAGGTGGCTGGGTCGCGATGATTCAGCATTATTTCTTAGCGGCCTGGGTGCCGGATCAAGATCAAACGAATTTTACTTACACCTCTCATCCCACGAGTAATCGTTATATTATTGGCATGCGATCGTCTGCATTAAGTGCGACAACAGATGCTCCTGCTAAATTTAGCAGTCAATTAGTCGTTGGCCCAAAATTACAAGATCGTTTAAAAGAAATTGCACCGGGGTTAGAGCTAACCGTCGATTATGGGATTTTAACCATATTGGCTAAACCCTTATTTTGGTTATTAAAGTTTTATCACAAAATGTTTGATAACTGGGGTTGGGCGATTATCTTTTTGACTATTTCGGTAAAAGCGGGATTTTATTGGTTATCGGCAAAAGGTTATCGTTCAATGGCGCGTATGCGTAAAGTTGCACCGCGCTTGGCAACTTTAAAAGAGCGCTATGGTGATGACCGTCAGCGTATGTCACAAGAAATGATGAAAATGTACAAAGAAGAGAAAATCAATCCATTAGGTGGTTGTTTTCCTATTCTAATACAAATCCCGGTTTTCATTGCATTGTATTGGGTATTGTTAGAATCCGTAGAAATACGTAATGCGCCTTTTGCATTATGGATTCAAAATTTGTCTGAGCAGGACCCGTATTTTATTCTGCCGATATTAATGGGTGTTACCATGTTTATTCAGCAGAAACTCAATCCAGCGCCGCTTGATCCGGTGCAGCAGAAAGTATTTCAGTATATGCCATTTGTATTCACCATTTTCTTCCTGTTCTTCCCAGCAGGTTTGGTGCTCTACTGGGTGGTGAATAATACATTATCAATTATGCAGCAATGGGTTATTACAAAACGCATAGAAGCAGAAAAATAATTTCTAAAAATTATTCATCGTAAAAAGGCCTTTGTTGGAAGTTATATCAAGCAAAGGTCTTTATAAATAACTTTGGTTTTTATGTCTTGCCAAAGTAAACTCTCCTAATGACAATTTCTAATATAGAAACTATTGCGGCAATCGCTACTGCTCCCGGCAGAGGGGGCGTAGGTATAGTTCGTATCTCGGGTCCACAAAGCTTAAATATTGCAGAACAAATTTTGGGTGAAATTCCCGCTGTGCGACAAGCTACATATTGCCCATTTAAAGATGAAAGTGGCGCAGTCATCGATACGGGTATTGCCATCTATTTTCAAAATCCCCATTCATTTACCGGTGAAGATATTTTAGAGTTACAAGCCCACGGTGGCCCGGTTGTACTAGACTTGATCTTAAAACGGGTATTAACATTAGGTGTCCGAGCAGCCCGTGCGGGTGAATTTACTGAACAAGCTTTTTTAAATGATAAAATGGATTTAGCACAGGCCGAAGCGGTTGCCGATTTAATTGAAGCCGAATCTGCGGAAGCGGCAAAAGCCGCCGTGCGATCTTTGCAGGGTGAGTTTTCAAAAAATATAAATGATTTAGTCGAAAGCTTAATTGAGTTGCGTTTATATGTAGAGGCTTCGCTGGATTTTCCCGAAGAGGAAATCGATTTTTTAAATGATGGCAAAGTTGAAAAAAAATTAAGCACAATTGAAATTGCATTAGCCGACGTTTTTAAATCAGCTCGTCAAGGAAGTTTGCTACGTGAAGGTATGACACTCGTTATTGCCGGTCGACCAAATGCAGGTAAATCCAGCTTACTCAATCAACTTGCGGGGCGCGACTCCGCTATAGTTACCGATGTTCCCGGCACCACTCGCGATGTATTGCGTGAACATATTCAAATTGATGGCTTACCTTTACATGTAATAGACACCGCAGGTTTGCGTGAAAGTGATGATCCAGTAGAGCAAGAAGGAGTGCGCCGTGCCTGGAAAGAAATTGAACAAGCCGATCGAATTTTATTATTAGTCGATGACACCCATCGCAATGATGAGCATCTGGTAATAGAAGATAAGCTACCCAAACATATCGGCGTGACTCGCATCTTTAATAAAATTGATAGCTCCGGTAGAAAAGCCGAGTTAATTGAAGCTGATTCAGAAATCGATATTGCACTGAGTGCTAAAACCGGTAGCGGCATCGACATTTTAAAAAATCATTTAAAGCAATGTATGGGTTATGAGCAAAGTAATGAAGGCCGGTTTATGGCACGGCGACGACATATAGAAGCTTTAGAAAATGCCGATCAACATTTACAGCTTGCACGTTATAATTTAATGGAAGTAAAAGCCGGTGAGCTATTAGCAGAAGAGCTACGCTTAACGCAAGAACAATTAAATGCAATAACTGGCGAGTTTACTTCGGATGATTTATTAGGAAAAATATTCTCTAGTTTTTGCATAGGAAAGTAAAAATGAAAACAACAGTTAAATATTTAATTTTACTACTAATGAGTATGACCGTTATTGGCTCAGAACTTTATCAACCTAATAGTGGTGATAAGGAGCTGGATGAAAGTTTAATTTTGATTAATAAAAATATTAATCGAAAAAACAAAAAAAAATTAAGTCAATTTGTTAATAAAGTAGCACAAGACTTTCAAGTGCCTGCGCAGAAAGTAGAAGAATTATTTAATCATTATAAATTTAATGCACCCGATGTGCTAATGAGCGTTTCAATTGCAGATGTCAGTGGCGAGCCATTACAGAATATAGCTGGCGTATATTTTAAACATAAAATCAAAGGCTGGAGGTATGCATTAAAAAACATGAATATCAGTAAAAATTCAAAAGTGTTTTTACAAATTAAAAAAGATATGAAAATAAATTTTTAATATGAAATACATAAAATATAGTTTGCTCAGTTTTATTGTAATAATTAGCACGCTTATATTTTATATAAATCACACTAATATTAACTTTTCAAAATCATATATAAGCCAGGCGATATATGAGGCGATTGGTCGTAAAATTAAGCTAAATGGGGATTTGGTATTAACACTATTTCCAAATCCCGGTATTTCTGTTAATGATATTCAAATTGAAAATATCGATTGGTCTAAAAAAGAACATTTTGTTGAAGCAAAATCAATAAATGTTGAGTTGTCATTGTCGGCTTTGTTAGTAGGAAAACTTGAAATAACGCTGATTAAACTAGACGGGTTTAATGTGAATTTGGAACGAAGTGATACCAATAAAAAAAATTGGGTATTTGAGATTGCGGAAGAATTTACTGCCAAGAAAGAAGAAATAGAAAAAAATATAAACTTACCCATTAACAAAGACACTAAAATAATTATTACAAATATATTTATAAATTACAAAGACGATAAGTTAAATAAAAATTTACTAGTTAATAAACTGGACATTAATCAAAATGAAGAAACAAATATAAAATTTAAAGCCATTTATGAAAATGAAAGTATAGATATAAAATTACAAACTGCCGAACTTAAAAAAATTATGATGCTAAAGTCTATACCATTAAAAATGGATGGCAATATCGGCAATGTTAATTTTAATATTAAAACAGCAGTACCTGTAAAAGAAGATTATAAAAACTATTTATATGTTGATTTCACATTTAAGACAGAAAATATATCAACGATTAAAAATATAACAAAAATACAATTCCAGGAATATGGAAATATTTATATTAAAGGAGATATAAAACAACATAGTCGTAATCTAACTTTAAATATAGATAAGGGTTTGGTCGGAGACACAAAAATAAATGGAAGTTTTAGTTATGTTGACATGGAAACTCGCCCAAAAATAGTGAGCCAATTAAATATATATGCATTAAATTTGCAATTAATACAAAATAATACAAGAAATGAAGTAGCTATAAAAAACGTTAAAAATAAAATAAAAAAGTTATTTTCAAAAGATTCATTGCCATTCGAATATTTATATAAATACGATGCAGATATAGGTATTTCATTAAAAAATATAAAATATGATTTTATTGAATTAGATGAAATGGTATTACAGGCAAATTTAAAAGATGGTTTGTTAACAGTAGATAAATTATATATAAATAATAAACGCAATGAAAATTTAAATGCCAATATAAGAATTGATGCTAGACCGTCAATACCTGATTTTAACGTGGAATTGATAGTGAATGATTTACTATTAGAAAAAAATCAGATATTAAAACAATATTTAAGCGGCGCCAATACTCATATTGAAACTAACTTAAATAGTAAAGGACAATCTATTCAAGAAATTATGGAGCATTTAAATGGCCAGTTAATTGTAAAAGTAGGCGAAGGTAAACTGGATGATAAATTATTAAAATTTATAAGTAGCAATATATTAACGGATTTAGTTAATGCAATTAACCCTATTGCAGATAAAAGTCCGACAACAAATTTAGAATGTGCGGCGATTAGATTTGATATTAATAAAGGCGTGTTAATTGCAGATAAAGGTATTGTGATGCAAACTGATAAAATTCAAATTATTAGCAGTGGAGTAATAGATTTACATACAGAGACCTTAGAGTTTGGTATTCGCCCGCAGGCGCGAAAAGGTATTGAAATTAATTTAAACAGTTTGGCGACTATGGTTAAATTATCAGGCGATATAAGCGAACCCACTATTACTATGAGTTTAAAAGATACCGCGATTGTGTATTCATACTTTGCAACCGGTGGTATAACTTATTTAGCTAAATCATTATATGATTCGGTAAGTCGAGACAAGTCGCCGTGTAAAACCGCACTTTTATCTCCCGAGAAAAAGCACTAAGAAATATTATACTGAGAGTGTAAATATGTCAGCACTTCTGATTGTGTACCATTAAAAATAATCCGTTGTCGTTTTTTAGCAATTTGATAATCGTACATCGGGTCATAATAATCAATTAACAAACTTCGAATCCAGTCATAATGTAAACAGTTATCACCCTTATCTTGTTGTTGCTTAATCGCCTGGCTTAACTTGTTTTTTATTTCAGTATGCCTTGCGCCACCTAATCGACGTTGAATTTTATCAATAGCTGTGTGCAACTGATTTTGCCAACTGATAAAGCCGGCGGCTTCACCATTATGTGATTGATGTTCAGCTAGCGCTTCAACAATATATTCCTGAAACGTAATATTAATGCGTTCTTCCACGCTAGCTTCAAGTAGTATTAAAGGAGACTGTTTCATTTTATTAAACAGCACTTGCGGAATTCGTCGCGAACCAATATTAGGTGCTTCATCTTCAAACACAATATTAACGTGTTGGTAATGCAGCATGTTTAATAGTTCAATCGACAGCTTATTTTCAATATTAATTTGGCTTGGCTGCGAGGTAACGTGATTTCCAAACACCGAGCCTCGGTGATGCAGTAAACCTTCTAAATCAATTTTTTGATTTAATTTTTGCAGCAAAACAGTTTTACCAATACCGGTACGACCACCTAAAATAATCGGTTGAATTAAGGCCGAAGATTGTTCGAGTTCATCAATTAAAAATCGGCGCATGGCTTTGTAACCACCTTTAACCCGTGGAAATATCAGCCCGGTTTTTTCATAAATCCATTGTTGAGAAATTTTCGAACGCATGCCGCCGCGAAAACAATATAAAACTGCCTGCGGGTGAGCTTTAAAAAAAGCTTCCCATTGACTAATTCGCTCGGCTTTTATATCACCTTTCACTAACTCGTGGCCAAGCTCAATCGCCTCATCCTGACCCAGAGTTTTATATTTAAGCCCGATAAGTCGACGCTCATCATCATTTATAAGAGGATGATTAATAGCAAATGGAAAGGCGCCCTGCTTAAATTCAACCGGCGCGCGTATATCGAGTAGAGGGGTTTGGTTTAAAAATAAAGACCGTAAGTCTTCAGTTTGTGGCAGATCCATAAATACAGCTTACATATTGTGGGTGAATTAAGTGGTTTTAGTATACGCTGTTGTGGACGTGCTTGGCAGGATGGTTTTGATTTTTATGCAGATTTTAATCGTTTAAGAAAAACTCGCATTTCTTTCACCGCTTGAATATCACCTTTACGTTCAGCAATTTTAATACCTTGTTCGTAGGTGCTGATCGCTAGTTGCGGTTGATTAGATTGAGCATAGGCTTTACCCAAAAGCTTAAAAGCCGCAGAATATTCACTATCGAAATTAAGTGCTGAGCGTAAATGCTCAATTGCGGCGCTATAGTTTTTTTGTTTTAAAAAAGCCTGTCCCAGCCCAAAACGTAAAATCAGGCTATCCTGACCCTGCTCGAGCATAGATTGTAGTGATTTAATATTCATAGTAACTATATATAGGCGCCATAGTGTTTTATCAAGTCACAGAAAAAACAAAAATAACCCCTTATAATAAGTATCAGATAGATAATACCCTGCGTAACATCGTAGAAATATTGGGACAACAATGAGAACAATTTATATTATATTAGGTTGGCTGTTTTTTGCGATAGGGGCAGTGGGGGTGGTGTTGCCGGTTTTACCCACCACGCCATTTATGCTGTTGGCATTATGGGCGTTTTCGCAGAGTTCAGAGCGGTTTTATCAATGGCTACTTAACCACAAATTATTTGGACCACCTTTGCAGCTGTGGCAGCAGCATCGGGTTATTCCACTCGCAGCAAAAATAATGTCGGTAAGTTTTATGAGTGTAAGCTTTATTTATATGTTAATTTATTCACCGGTTGGTGGCATGCTTAAATTGATCATTGCAGCACTTATGTTATATGGTGCCTGGTTTATACTCAGTAAACCATCGGTACCGCCTAAAACTCAAAATATTCCATAAAATAATAATACCTATGTCGACAATTTTAAAAGATTTTTTGCAGGCAGAAGAATTTAAACAAGCACATGCCTGTCAGGTGCTTGGTTTTAAATGTGGCGATAGAATATTGATGGAAGGCGAAGAAAGTTTAGATGTATATTATGTGAAAACAGGACATGTCAGAATAAATAAGCGAGTTGTGTTGCATGATGGACGACACATACAATCGGGGTTTTGTGAGTTAGGCCCGGGTGAAACATTTGGAGAGCTAAATTTATTTGACGGCTCACCACGTAGCGCATCGGTAGTCGCTAGTGATGATGTCGAATTAATTCGCATTAATCGAAATGTTTTATTGAGCTACATGGATCAACACCCAGAGAAAGCCTATCCTTTATTCAAACATTGGTTACAACGACTCGCGAGTAATATACGCCAGTCAAATGATCGCAGTAGTCATTTATTTGCCTGGGGTTTAAATCAATATGGTATTGACGAAGATTTATAAATATGAAAGTTTTTTTAGATCAGGATAAAAAACTCTGTGTGACGTTTCGCTTAGAACCCGGCTGCCTTGGCCCGCAGGGGGTAGAATATATTACAGATTTTTGTGAATCTGCTCAAAAAACGATAAGTGACACGAATGCTGAATTTGTTATTTTAAATATTATGCCTCGCCACGATAAAACGTTACCAGAAATTGAGTATAAAATTAATAATAAAAAATTAAGTCACGATAAAGCGGTTAAATATCTAAACGTGTTTGATAAAAATTTAGATGAATTCGAAGCGTGTTTGCAAGATAAACTAGCCATTCATATTGATGAATATTTAGGGTATTAAAATTCAATTAATGAATAAGGGAATACAATGAGATTTAAAATAATAATTTTTATGGTGTTAAATTTAATAGTTTCATTTGCATGGGCAGACACTAAATTAACATTAGCGAGTTTAGAATCACAAAATTATAAACAAATGACCGGCATTGAAATCAGTAAATTATTATTGAATAAAACCGTTAAGCTAAAAGATTTATTATCAGATGCAGTTTATGAAATTAAAATAGATGCGGACGGCTCAATAAAAAATCGCAAAAAAATAAAAGGAAAAAATCCGAATATACTTACCAGTGTCGAGTATCATTCACGAGCCTCATTATTATCTGAATCCGTTGATCTTTCTATAAAAGGTAATAAAATTATTACAACTGATGGAATTAGAACGTATATGTCCACATTTTATAAAAAAGACAATATTATTTATGGTGTGCGTGATATAGATAATGAGACCGTAAACTTTAAAATTATTATTAAAAAATAAAATAAAAATAAAATTTTAAATGGAAGTATTGTCGAGTTTTAGTTATGCCGAAGCATTATTGGCAGCATTGGTTTTTATTTGGACAGGCTTTGTTCGCAGTGGTTTAGGTTTTGGTGGCGGGGCGCTCGGTTTGCCACTAATGTTATTCATATATAATCAACCCTTGTTCTGGCTTCCTGTTATTGGTTTACATTTACTGTTTTTTTCTGGATTGACTTTGCGATCAAAGCTGGGAGAAGTTGACTGGCATTATTTAAAAAAATCAATGCTGGTTATTGTTCCCTTCGTATTAATGGGTGTGTTGGGGTTAATTAGTTTACCGACGAATTGGTTGCTGGTTTTCATTTATAGCATTACATTGATTTACGCTATTTTATGGCTAACCGGAAAAAGCATTCATAGTTATAATAAATGGGCTGATCGATTTTTATTGTGTATAGGTGGTTATGTTGCAGGCACCTCATTAACCGGTGCGCCATTAATTGTGGCGGTGTTTATGCGTAATGTGAAGGTTAAATTATTACGCAATACACTTTTCGTTTTGTGGTTTATTATTGTAATTATAAAAATGACAGCTTTTGTAGTGGTGGGGGTTGAGCTAAATTTTTTTGTGGCGTTATTACTATTACCAATTGGTGCAATCGGGCATTTTATGGGTTTAAAGGCACATGACTTTATTTTGCGTAATGATGCATTGTTTAAGCGGATAGTTGGGGGTGTTTTGATTGTAATTAGTTGCTTGGGCTTGTATCAAGTTTGATTATTTAGATTTTAAAGGAAAGGTAAAAAAATCTAGGGCTTCTGATATTTCCATAAAGCAAAAGATTTGTCATATCTATATGATCTAACAAGACCCAAATAATAATCTAAGGTGAACATAAACAATTTTTGCTAAAATCGCTCAATTAATAAACAATAAATTGCGAAGCCCATGTTCTATACCGAAACCTACGATGTCATCATAATCGGCGGCGGCCACGCCGGCACCGAAGCCGCCCTGGCCGCTGCTCGCATGGGCTCTAAAACACTATTGCTCACTCATAATATTGAAACCCTCGGTATTATGAGCTGCAACCCCGCCATAGGTGGCATCGGTAAAGGTCATCTGGTGAAAGAAATCGATGCTATGGGCGGTGTAATGGCAAAGGCTGCAGACAAAGGCGGCATTCAGTTTCGCACCTTAAATGCCAGCAAAGGCCCGGCGGTGCGGGCGACCCGTGCACAGGCCGATCGCCAGCTTTATCGTCAATCGGTTCGTATTGCACTGGAAAACCAGCCCAATTTATCCATATTTCAACAAGCGGTTGAGGACCTGATTATCGAACACGATCAGGTAGTGGGGGTGATTACCCAGATGGGACTGAAGTTTAAATGTAAAACTGTAGTACTCACGGTTGGCACATTTTTGGGCGGATTAATTCATATTGGCGAGAGCAATCATTCCGGTGGTCGCGCAGGCGATCCGCCTTCTATCGCATTATCAAAACGCTTACGGGGCTTACCCTTTAGAGTGGATCGCCTCAAAACCGGCACACCACCGCGCATTGATACCCGTTCGATTGACTATTCTGAGTTACAGGAACAACCTGGCGATACCCCGACACCGGTGTTTTCCCTTACCGGTTCGGTGGCAGATCATCCGCAACAAATTTCCTGCCACATCACTTACACCAATGCGCGCACCCACGACATTATTCACGGCGGTTTGGATCGCTCGCCGATGTACTCGGGGGTGATTGAAGGCACCGGCCCAAGATATTGCCCATCCATCGAAGATAAAATTGTACGCTTTGCCGATAAAGATTCACACCAGATTTTTATAGAACCGGAAGGCTTAAATAGTTTTGAAGTTTACCCCAATGGTATTTCAACCAGTTTGCCCTTTGATGTGCAATTTGATTTAGTGCGCTCCATAAAAGGTTTTGAAAATGCGTTTATAACGCGCCCCGGTTACGCCATTGAATATGACTTTTTTGACCCGCGGGATTTAAAGCCCGGCTTAGAAACCAAATTTATAAAAGGCTTATTTTTTGCCGGCCAAATTAATGGCACCACCGGTTATGAAGAGGCGGCAGCGCAGGGCATGTTGGCCGCAATAAATGCCAGTTTACAAGTGCAAGAAAAAGCTGCCTGGTCACCGCGCAGAGACCAGGCCTACATTGGTGTGCTGGCTGATGATTTAATCACCAATGGCACACAAGAACCCTATCGCATGTTTACCTCGCGCGCCGAATATCGTTTGTTATTGCGCGAAGATAATGCGGATATGCGTTTATCAGAAACGGCGCACAATATGGGTTTGCTTAGTGAAAATCAATGGAAAATTTTTAATGAAAAACACGAAGCGATTGAACGTGAGCAACAACGGTTAAAAGATATCTGGGTGCAACCAGAATCTGCAATGGGAAAATCCTTAGAAACGGTTTTAGCTAAACCGTTAAGTAAAGAATCACGCGCATTAGATTTATTAAAACGCCCGGAGATGACTTACGAAAAATTAACCTCGATAAAAGAAATCGGGCCACCGGTAAGTGATGCAAAAGTTGCCGAGCAGGTAGAAATTCAAATTAAGTATGCGGGTTATTTAAATCGTCAGCAGGAAGAAATCAATAAAGCACAACGCTACGAAAATAAAAAAATTCCAGATGCTTTGCAATACGATCAGGTGAAAGGGTTATCGAATGAAGTGCGACAAAAATTAACCGATCATCGGCCTGCAACATTAGGGCAGGCCGGACGAATCTCGGGGGTGACACCGGCTGCGATTTCTTTGTTGTTAGTACACATGAAAAAGGTAAATCATTCTTAACCGGGAAGCATGAAAATAAAAGCATAACTATTTTGGGTTTTATTTTTTGTTCACAGGCGCAGAGTATGCCAATTTTAGATTTAGGAAAGGGTTGCTTATTTTCAAATATATCAGAAATTATTACATTGAATGGAAAAACTATTTCTAATGCCAAGTTAGTTCGAACAGTGAATTTGTCAAAAAAATATAACAGATGAAACCACAACCAATGATGCTGGCCATTTTGAATTGCCAGCAGTTTTTGTACGAACCATTAGTAAATATTTACCACAGAAGTTTTCCGCGAATCAAGAAATCATGGTTTATTATAAAGACAAAGAGTATCGCATGTGGTCTGCGGTGAAAAGAAAACCGGAAGAAAATATAGAATCTCGAGGAAAGTCATTAGTTGTTAAGTGCGAACTTAATAGTAAAAAAACAATGATTAAAGTAAATAACTCCCCCATTTTTAGTTTATGCACGTGGGACGTTGAGTCCGATAAGCAGAGGAATGCATTTTAGCAATGGGATGGCTTAATGAAACAAGAGTATTAGAGTCGCTGGTGACTTACTTTAACGTTTATGCTATTTTCGCTATCTAATAACGATTTTTTATATGAATGGACGAGTATAATTTTATACAGCCAATTATATTAATGAGGGATGCATGAAGCTTATTTTACTTTTAACGCTCGCACTATCTTATTTAACTGAGGTGAATTCAATGTCAATTTTTGGTGTGGGGAAAACTTGCGTTTTTTCTGAAGTTAAAGTAAATGTAACTAAAAATGGGTTACCATTAAAAAACATTCAGGTTATTCGACGCTGGGAATGGAATAAGCTTAAAGAAGACACAACCACAACGGATGAAAATGGTGTCTTTACGTTTCCACCCGTGTTTGAAAGTTCTGTTTCTCGATTCTTACCCATGGAGTTAGTTATTGCTCAGGGCTTATATATTATAGAGAATGGTGAGGAAAAAAAGATTTGGTCTAACTCAAAACGTGAGCCAGAAGAAAATGCAGAATTTGAAGGCAGGCCTTTCGTGTTGAATTGTGAGCTAACAAATGAAATGAAAATCTATCGAGATTTTGGATCAATAATGCGGACTTTATGTACATGGGAGGACTGATATGTCTAGTACACTGACGCCAATATATGCAGCGAATTTAGCAGCTGATGTTTATAACGTTAAATCAGCTATGGGTAGAGAAGATTTTGTAGAGGTTTACAAAACAGATATGGAAACAGCTGGTGGTAATTTTTCTTCTGGGGTAACCGGTGGCTATATAATTAAAAAACCTCATGTAATGGCGGTATTTTCTGCAGGCAAAGGAAAATATAAAGGCCAAGCTTTTATTGCTATTAAAGGTACGGCGAGTTTATATGATGCGCTTACCGATCTAAATGCGGGTGTGCGTTCTAGCCAGACGGGGTTTCCTGTGCATCAAGGTTTTCACTATGCCTTTGATTCTATTTTGATTGAGTTACGCCAATTCCTTAGCGGGTTAAAAGGAGTTAGTGTCGTGCATTGTGTGGGACATAGTCTGGGTGGTGCCATTGCAACACTTGCGGCCGACTGGACAAAAGCGAATAGTGCTATTTCAACAGTAAAGCTTTATACCTTTGGCAGCCCAAGAGTCGGGCTTGAAAATTTTGCCGGTAAATGTACATCCCGCTTGGTGGCACAAAATATATATCGTGCTTATCATCGAACAGACCCCGTGCCAATGGTGCCCACATGGCCTTTTTACCATGTATCAAATACAGATAATGGTTACTTAATTGATTCACCTGTTTCCGGGGTTCCCTGGAAATACCATTTAATGAAACATTATATTAAGTCGACAAAATCTCACGGAAGTTGGACAAATATGGCAAGTAACCGCCCAGCCAGTATGATGGATTCCGCAGTAGAAAGCTGGCTGAAGTCAGACAGCATAATGACCTATGCAGCAAGTGCGCTAGAGATATTAAACGCCGCATTTATTTATGTGATTAAAAAAGTCATTAATCTTGCAGGAATTGCTTTGGTTACGGGTGCGGCAGGTGCGCTAACATTAATGGATCGCATGGCGATGTTTATGGCAAAGGCGGCAACAGTGTCCAAAGATTTGGGTATCTGGGTTTTTTATCTGGTTAGAAAAATGGCGTCGCTGATTGGTATTAAAATTAAAGAAGGTGTTGATTTAACCGTGGCATTTATTCGTAAAATTTTTATGAGTATGCACAGTAAAATTTCAGAAATGATCTGGAAAATCGGTCAGGAAATTGCTTAAGTTTTAAATAAATGGAAATTTCTATTCCCGTCATTGTGGATCTGAGCATACAACTGTCTCTCTATGCTTTTATATCAATGGTTTTGGGAACAGTCATTGTCGCAATTGATCAAACACTAACAAAAGGTAAATTCAATTTAAGGCAAGCAGGTTTAATAACAAAGGTAGGCATGACTTGTACCTTATTAGGCGTGCTAGGATTTACAATTGCATTTATGGGATTTATTTTTGCCGGCGTCGGTTGGTTGTGGAATTATGTTTTTGAACAGATGAGTCCTAAACGTTTAGCGTTATATTCTTTAATAATAGGGCCGACACCGTTTATTTTTCCGCTTTTGGCGAAATTAATTTGTAAATTAACTGGCGGTAGTGTTGATGCAAGTCAGGTGTCGGGTTGTGTTTTTATGGGATTAAATCTTAATGGATTGGTGTACACTTTATTTATGTCTTATTGGCTAGTTTTATTAACCGGCGGAATAGCGACTTTCGGTTTAATGAGCAGCGGAATATGGGCACTGGTTAAGTTATTTTAATTATTTTTTTAACAAAATAAAAAGTTATAAAAGGGTTTTCCAGAGTGAATTTTTTTCAAAGCAGTTTGTTTTTATTGGTACTGATATTCAATTTGAATATTTCACAAGCAGCTCAGAATTACACCATAAAACAAAGTTATTACAGTACAGGTGAAACTCTGGATCGTTTGGAACGTATAATTAAACCGAGTCGGCATATATGAACTCGGTGCAATTAACAAAACATCATAAAGTGCAAAATGCGACAGCCAACCAGGCGTATGCTTATAAGTCCGGATCTAAATAATGCAGGCTGAGCAACGTTTAGAGCAAGGCATACAAAAACTAGGGCTGGACATATCGCCAGCGGTTCAGCAAAAACTCATCGACTATTGTCAGCTGATGCTAAAGTGGAACAAAGCCTATAACCTCACCGCGATTCGTGAGCTGGACTCGATGGTGATTCGTCACGTATTGGATAGTTTGAGTATTCTGCCGTTTATAAAAAACAGCCCAATACTCGATGTGGGCACCGGCCCCGGCTTACCCGGCATTCCGCTGGCACTTTGTTTGCCCGATTATCCGTTTGTTTTGCTCGACAGTAATGGCAAAAAAACGCGCTTTTTAACCCAGTGCAAAATCGACTTAAAGCTTGAAAACATTGACATTATTCATGCCCGTGTAGAAGACTATCAAAGCGAGAATGGCTTCGAAATCATCACTTGTCGAGCCTTCGCCGCATTAAATACTATATTGGATCGTACCCAACATCTGTTAACATCAACAACCCGGGTACTGGCAATGAAGGGAAAGGATGAGTTGCCGGCATTAATTCCGGGATATGAGCAGCTAGCGCAACATCAGTTACGGGTGCCCTGGCTGGATGAAAATCGGCAATTAATTGAAATTGCGCGGTTGAACTGAAAGCAACACGAAAGATTAAACACATGGCAAAAACAATAGCAGTAACCAATCAAAAGGGCGGCGTGGGTAAAACCACCACATCGGTGAATCTGGCGGCATCGTTGGCATTAACTCAAAAGCGCGTATTGTTGGTGGATTTAGACCCGCAGGGTAATGCCACCATGGGCAGCAGCGTTGATAAACACGAGCTGGAAATTAGCATTTTAGATGTGTTGCTGGCAGAAGAAGCTATTAAAGACTGTATTCAAAAAGTTGAAGAAATTGGCTTTGATGTGCTGCCTGCCAACAGTGATTTAACCGCCGCCGAAGTTGAGCTAATTGATGTGCAGGGTCGTGAAACCCGCTTGAGAGATGCCTTGCAGCAGGTTGAAGACAACTATGATTTCATTATTATAGATTGCCCGCCCTCATTAAATATGCTCACCTTAAATGCGCTGGTATCGGCCAATAGCGTGTTGATTCCGATGCAATGTGAATATTATGCGTTGGAAGGCTTGTCATCACTAATGGAAACCATCGAGCAGGTGAAGAGCAGCGTAAACCCGGGTTTAGCAATTGAAGGCCTGCTGCGCACCATGTATGACCCGCGTAATAAATTGGCTACCGATGTATCGGCGCAATTGATAGAGCACTTTGGGGATCAGGTTTACAGAACAGTTGTGCCACGTAATGTACGGTTGGCAGAGGCACCGTCTCATGGGCTACCGGTGTTAAATTATGATAAAACCTCGCGTGGTGCACTGGCGTATTTTTCGCTGGCGGGTGAGGTGATTCGTAAACAGGTAACTACGCCACAGCCTGCTGTGGCGTAGGAGCGAGCCTGCGCTTGCGATGGCATCAAAGCCTATTTATTTCAGAAAATATAAACAGCAGAGTAATCAATGGCAAAAAAGAAAAGAGGTTTAGGCAGGGGCTTAAACGCACTGCTGGGTAATGCAGCAGAAGTAAAAGCGCTCACTGACCCTAAACCGATTCCCACCGCAGCACCCGCAGTCGCATCTGCGCCGGCCGATAATGATGATCAAAATAATAACCAAAATGGTAATCAGAACAACGGTTTGCGTCACATCGCAATCGAGCTAATTCAGCGCGGCACTTATCAGCCCCGCGTGCATTTTGAAAAAGGTGCATTGCAGGAGCTAGCCGACTCGATAAAAGCGCAGGGCGTCATTCAGCCGATTGTAGTGCGCCCGATTTCCGTCGGTAAATTCGAAATTATCGCCGGCGAGCGCCGTTGGCGCGCATCACAGCTGGCGGGTTTAGATGAAATTCCGGCGGTGATTAAAGAGTTAAACGATCAATCAGCAGCGGCCATTTCACTCATCGAAAATATTCAGCGCGAGGATTTAAACCCGCTGGAAGAGTCGCGTGCGTTACAGCGCTTGATTGACGAGTTTGAAATGACTCATCAGCAGGTGGCCGAAGTGGTGAGTCGTTCCCGCGCAACAGTTACTAATCTGCTGCGCTTAAAAGATTTAAATGAGGATGTAAAACATCTTGTCGACGAGCGCAGAATTGATATGGGCCATGCTCGCGCCTTGTTGGCACTAACCGGCGGCGATCAAAGTGCATTGGCGAATAAAGTGGTGGACCAAGGCTGGTCGGTGCGCGAAACTGAAAAACAGGTGAAGAAGACGCTAAATCCGCCGGCAAAAGTGTCAACAGGTAATGCCGGCATTGACCCGGATATTCGGCGTTTACAGGAGCAGGTCAGTGAGTGTTTAGGCGCGCCGGTGCAGCTTGAGCATAAAACCAACGGCAAGGGCAGGTTGGTGATTAATTATTCGAGTCTGGATGAGCTGGATGGCATTCTGGCGAAGATTAAGTAGTTGTAAAATACCTTTGTAGACAGGGCTTCAGCACGGATGTATAAGTATAGTAATCAGTGGTGCTAAGATATCTCTCTCCCTCGGGGACAGACCGGTGCTTTTTCGCCCTGCCCCCTTAAGCCAGAAAGCAAAATCGGTCTCTCTCAAGCTATAGTGATAGAGCCGAAGTATTGGCGTCCACTTCGCACAACTCTTGATGGTATATTCACAGGAAATAGAGTGCCTCGTATTAGTTAAAACGGACCCCACTTTGTCAGTTATACGAGTGGAGTTCTTCGCTTTTTTAGAATATTTGTTTAATATCAATAACCTGCAGTAAAAAATATGCGTCGGAAAAATCAAACACATCATTCGTAAAAATTTATGAAGCAATAACTCGCTAAAACCCCCATTTAATCAAATTCATTAATAAATTAGTAACTACTAAATAAACTCCATTTATTCGTACATTAAGGTTGATAAAATGTGATCAAACTCATATACTTTGCGCGCGTTTTCCTAGGCGGATAAGTAGGCGGGTGTAACGGGTCGATAAGGCTGGTTGCTTTTCGTAAAAAGAATGCTAAAAACAAGTACCGCACAAATTAAGAACATAATAATCCTTCAATTTGTGATGAGCAGTTTCGCAGGTTTGCTAGGTTTGTTTTTTGGCCAGTCTATCGCTATTTCTGTGTTTGTCGGCGGCTTAATAGCTAGTGTGACAAATGCTTATTTTGCCTGGAAGGTCTTTATCAAGTCCAAATCCGCAGCAGATGACGCACAACCTGCTCAAATCCTCACCACTTATTATGGTGCCGAGGTCGGTAAAATAATTTTAACCGTAATGTTGTTTATGACTGCGTTTAGCGCGATTAGGCAAATAAATGTAATTGCACTAATGTGCGCTTACCTGTTTATTACAATGATTCCCATGCTGGCGTCGTTTTTCATCAATACAGATGAAGACGACGCCAACACGAATTGGAGAGATGAGAATGTCGAGTGAAGGCATAACTTCAGGCGAATATATAAAGCACCATTTACAGAACATGACTTACGGTAACCACCCCGAGGGTGGCTGGATGTTTGCGCAAACCGCTGAACAAGCGAAAGAAATGGGTTTTTGGGCGTTTCATGTAGATTCACTGGGCTGGTCTTTTGGTTTGGCTATTGTGTTTTACTTTCTGTTTCGCAGTGTTGCTAAAAGCGCAACTACCGGTGTTCCACAAGGTTTTCAAAACTTTGTAGAAATGATCATCGACTTTGTTAATGACAGTGTTCGTGGCTCATTTAGCGGTAAAAACGACATAGTAGCGCCGTTAGCGTTAACCGTATTTGCCTGGGTATTCTTAATGAACCTGATGGATTTAATTCCAGTTGACTGGTTGCCAATGCTAGCGCAACAAATTGGTGCAGCATTTGGTGCTGACCCGCATCACGTATATTTTAAAGTTGTGCCCAGCACAGACCCTAACGTTACTTTTGGTATGGCATTAGGTGTGTTCTGGTTGATGCTTTACTACAGCGTAAAAATTAAAGGTGTCGGTGGCTTCTTTAAAGAGCTGGCTTTCCAGCCATTTGGTAAGGCCGGCATGCCAGTTAACTTAGTATTAGAGCTTGTATCATTAATTTCCAAGCCTATCTCTCTTGCGTTACGACTTTTCGGCAACATGTATGCCGGCGAAACTATTTTCATCCTGATTGCAATTATGTACTCTGCAGGGCTGGCCACGGGTCTGTTTGGCGGCGTGTTGCAATTAGGTTGGGCTATATTCCACATCCTGATTATTACACTACAGGCGTTCATCTTTATGACCCTGACCATTGTATATCTCGATATGGCACACCAGGATCACTAAGCATTCAAGAGAATGCTTAATGTAATACTTTTTTAATTTTTAATTTAAAACTTTCTCAACAGGAGATAAACAATGACTGAAGCACAAGCTTTTCTATACATCGCCGGCGCATTAATGATGGGTCTGGGTGCACTAGGTGCAGCGGTAGGTATCGGCATCTTAGGTGGCCGTTTCTTAGAAGGTGCTGCTCGTCAGCCAGAGCTGATTCCAATGTTACGCACACAGTTCTTCATCGTAATGGGTCTTGTTGACGCAGTTCCTATGATCGCTGTTGGTATCGCACTATATGTACTATTCGCAGTAGCTGGCGGTTAATTTCAGAGCAGCCTGCGGGTTACCTGAGTTATTAACATTTAAAGTTACGAGGAATAAACATGAACATCAATGCAACTCTTATCGGACAATCAATCGCGTTTTTCGTGTTTGTATGGTTCGTAATGAAGTATGTTTGGCCACCGCTGATTGCTGCGCTGGACGAACGTAAAAAGACGATTGCCGATGGGCTTGCTGCGGCAGAACGCGGCCAGAATGAGCAGGCGTTAGCTGAAAAAGCGGCGGCTGAACACATTAAAGAAGCCAAAGATCAGGCTTCTGATATTGTGACTCAAGCGCAAAAGCGTGCATCTGAAATAGTTGAAGAAGCGAAAGAAGCTGCTACAGAAGAGGCCGGTCGCGTTAAGCTGGCTGCCGATGCTGAGATTGAGCAAGAAGTCAATCGTGCTAAAGAAGCGCTGAGACAACAGGTTGCAGGTATCGCTATGGCGGGTGCTGCAAAAGTCCTTAATCGTGAAGTTGACGAAGCGGCGCACAGCGCAATCGTTGATGACATGATTGCCCAGATATAATCGGGGTAGGTAAACACCATGTCTGAATTTACAACGCAAGCAAGACCATACGCAAAAGCAGCTTTCGAGGTAGCGCAAGCTGAATCGAAACAGGCGGAATGGTCAGACGCACTGCACTTTATCGAAGCTGTCGTAAGCAACGGTGATTTTGCAGCCGTGATTGATAACCCAGCAATGGGTGCTGAAGCGAAGGGTGAAATATTAATTGATATTAGTGGCGATAAGCTTTCTGCAACGCAGAAAAACTTCATCAAAACCATGTCAGAAAATAACCGCCTGATGTTAATGCCTGAAATTGTGGTTTTGTTTGAAGCGTTCCGCGCAGCAGCAGAAAATACGGTAGAAGCAACAGCAACGTCTGCATTCGCAATGAGCGATGCACAGGTTCAATTAATGACCGATGCCCTGAAAAAGAAATTAGGCTGTGAAGTCACCTTAACGACTGAAGTAGATCAATCGTTAATTGGCGGCGTAGTTATTCGGGCTGGCGACTTAGTTATAGATGGTTCAACTCAAGCCAAAATTGGGTCATTAACCCAGGCCGTGTCCCATTAGGGGCAGAGCTGAACCATTAAAGAGGAATTAGAATGCAACTGAATCCATCAGAAATCAGTGAACTGATTAAAAAGAGAATAGAGAGCTTTGAGACAATAGCTGAAGCTCGTACCGAAGGTACTATTGTCAGCATGGCTGACGGTATCGTACGTATCCACGGGTTAACCGAAGCTATGCAGGGCGAGATGATCGAACTGCCTGGCGATACTTACGCATTAGCACTTAACCTGGAGCGCGACTCTGTCGGCGCGGTTGTACTAGGTTCTGACAAGCACCTGAAAGAAGGTGATGTAGCGAAATGTACCGGTAAAATATTAGAAGTACCTACAGGCGATGCACTTTTAGGTCGTGTTGTTGATTCATTGGGCGTACCCATCGACGGTAAAGGCCCAATCGAAACTGACACATTTGCACCTATCGAAAAGATTGCACCGGGTGTTATCGAACGTAAGTCGGTTAACGAGCCCGTGCAAACCGGCTTGAAAGCAATCGATGCGATGGTACCGGTAGGTCGTGGTCAACGTGAATTAATCATCGGTGACCGCCAGACGGGTAAAACAGCCGTAGCATTAGATGCGATCATCAACCAGAAAGGCACAGGCGTTAAATGTGTTTATGTGGCGATTGGTCAAAAAGCATCCACCATTGCTAACCTGGTACGCAAATTAGAAGAGCACGATGCAATGGCTCACACCATTATCGTTGCCGCTTCAGCATCTGACTCAGCAGCAATGCAGTACATTGCGCCTTACTCAGGTTGTTCAATGGGTGAGTTCTACCGTGATAGCGGTCAGGATGCTGTGATTGTGTATGATGATTTAACAAAACAAGCGTGGGCTTACCGTCAGGTATCTTTATTGTTACGTCGTCCACCGGGTCGTGAAGCATATCCGGGTGACGTTTTCTATTTACACTCACGTTTATTAGAGCGTGCAGCAAAAGTTAATGCTGACTATGTAGAAAAAGCCACAAACGGCGCTGTAAAAGGTAAAACCGGTTCATTAACGGCTTTCCCAATTATTGAAACCCAGGACGGTGACGTTTCTGCTTTCGTACCGACTAACGTTATCTCGATTACGGATGGCCAGATCTTTCTGGAATCTGACTTATTCAATGCGGGTGTACGTCCTGCGATCAATGCGGGCTTATCCGTATCGCGTGTTGGTGGTGCAGCTCAGACTAAAATCATCAAGAAATTAGGCGGCGGTGTTCGTCTGGCCTTAGCTCAGTATCGTGAACTGGCGGCATTCGCTCAGTTTGCATCTGATCTTGATGACGCAACTCGCGCACAGTTAGCTTTAGGTGAACGTGCGGTTGAATTGATGAAGCAGGCTCAATACGCACCATTAAGTGTTGCGGCAATGGGCTTCAGTCTGTTTGCGATGAACGAAGGCTTTATGGATGATGTTGAAGTGAACAAGGTTCTAAACTTCGAATCAGCTATGTGGGCTTACGTTAAATCTAATAACGCTGATCTGGTTGCTAAGATTGAAGAAACCGGTGATTACGATAAAGACATCGCCGCAGAAATGAAATCTGCAGTTGAAGCCTTTAAAGCAAACGGCGTTTGGTAGCGGAGACAGAGTATGTCCGGTGCAAAAGAAATACGCGGTAAAATAAAGAGTATTAAAAACACTCAAAAAATTACCAAAGCGATGGAAATGGTAGCAGCTTCTAAAATGCGTAAAGCGCAGGATAGAATGTCAGCCAGCCGTCCATACGCAGAGAAAATGCGTAATGTAATTGCGCATTTATCTCAGGCACATGCGGAAATTAAACATCCGTATATGATTGAGCGTGAAGTAAAGCGAGTCGGCTATGTTGTCGTCACGTCAGACCGTGGTTTATGTGGTGGCCTAAACGTTAACTTGTTTAAGAAAACAATTAACGATATGAAAGCCCATGCAGACAAGGGTGTAGACGTTGATGTACTGCCTGTGGGCAAGAAAGCGGTTGAGTTTTTCAAACGTAATCCTGGCAATGTTGTTGCAGAGGCGAGCCAGTTAGGTGACTCTCCGCATTTGAACGACTTAGTGGGTGCGATCAAGGTTATGCTTGATGCATTTACCGACGGTAAAATTGATGCGCTTTACCTGGTTAGCAACGAGTTTGTTAACACCATGACTCAGGCGCCAACTGTTTTACAAATGTTACCAATAAGCGGTTCCACTGATGAAGCGTTAAAGCATCACTGGGATTACATCTATGAGCCGGACTCTAAAGAGATTCTTGATGGCCTGCTCATGCGCTTTGTAGAGTCTCAGGTGTATCAGGGTGTTGTTGAAAACATCGCCTGCGAAATGTCAGCACGAATGATTGCCATGAAAAATGCAACTGACAATGCAAATGACATTATCGATACACTTGAAACGAAATACAACAAAGCGCGTCAGGCGGCAATCACCCAGGAAATTTCTGAGATTGTTGCAGGTGCATCAGCGGTATAAATAAAAGTCCCCTCTCCTTTTAGGGGAGGGTTAGGGTGAGGGGAGAGGTAATTAATACCCTCACCCCAACCCTCTTCCTTAAGGGAGAGGGAGCTAAAGAATTTAATATTATGAGGATCAGTCTATGAGTGCTGGAAAAATTGTCGAGATTATCGGTGCGGTAATCGACGTTGAGTTCCCAAGGGATGCTATTCCTAAGGTATACGATGCGTTAAGAATCGAAAGCGCTAGTTTGACACTAGAAGTTCAGGCTCAGTTGGGTGATGGTGTTGTTCGTACAATCGCCATGGGTTCAACTGAAGGGTTAAAGCGTGGCTTAGAAGTTGCGAACACAGGCGGTGCTATCACCGTACCTGTTGGCACTAAAACACTGGGTCGTGTAATGAATGTATTGGGTGAACCAATCGATGAAGCGGGCCCAATTGGCGAAGAAGCACGATTACCGATTCACCGTGAAGCGCCTAAGTATGAAGAGTTATCTTCTGCAATTGAAATATTAGAAACCGGTGTTAAGGTTATTGATCTGGTTATGCCGATTGCTAAGGGCGGTAAAATTGGTCTGTTCGGTGGTGCGGGTGTAGGTAAAACCGTAACACTGATGGAGCTTATTCGTAACATCGCGGTAGAGCACAGCGGCTACTCGGTATTTGCCGGTGTGGGCGAGCGTACTCGTGAAGGTAACGATTTTTACTACGAGATGGAAGAAGGCGGCGTACTGGATAAAGTAGCACTGGTTTATGGCCAGATGAATGAGCCCCCAGGAAACAGATTGCGTGTTGCCCTAACCGGCTTAACCATCGCAGAAAATTTCCGTGACGAAGGTCGAGATGTATTGATGTTTATCGATAATATCTATCGTTACACATTAGCGGGAACCGAAGTATCAGCATTGTTAGGTCGTATGCCTTCAGCGGTTGGATATCAGCCTACACTTGCGGAAGAAATGGGTGTGCTGCAGGAACGTATTACGTCAACTAAAACCGGTTCAATTACTTCGTTCCAGGCGGTTTATGTACCTGCGGATGATTTAACCGATCCATCTCCTGCAACCACATTTGCTCACTTAGATGCGACATTAGTATTATCTCGTCAAATCTCTGAGTTAGGTATCTATCCTGCGGTTGACCCACTGGATTCAACATCTCGCCAGTTAGATCCACAAATCGTTGGCCAGGAACACTATGACATCGCGCGTGGTGTACAGGGTACTTTGCAGCGCTATAAAGAGCTAAAAGATATCATTGCGATTTTAGGTATGGACGAATTATCTGATGAAGACAAGCTAGCGGTATCGCGTGCACGTAAAATTCAGAACTTCTTGTCACAGCCATTCTTCGTTGCTGAAATCTTTACCGGTGCACCGGGTAAATACGTTTCGCTTAAAGAAACACTAGCTAGCTTCAAGATGATTCTTGATGGCGAGTTAGATGATATTCCTGAGCAGGCGTTCTACATGGTAGGCGGCATCGACGAAGTTAAAGAAAAAGCGAAAAACATGTAATCTGCTTTTGCAGATGAGGAAAGCTTATGGCTATGACAACACATGTAGACATCGTTAGTGCAGAAAGTGAAATCTGGTCAGGTGAAGCCACTATGGTTTTTGCCCCGGGTATCATGGGTGAACTCGGTATTGCGCCACGTCACACACCATTACTTACCAAGCTCAAAGCAGGTGAAGTACGTGTGCGAGGCCAAAATGGCGAAGATGAATCTTATTTCATCTCCGGCGGTATGCTGGAAATTCAACCCCACGTAGTAACGATATTGTCTGATACCGCGGTTCGTGCAGATGATCTGGACGAAGCCGCAGCAATTGAAGCTAAACAGCGTGCCGAAGAAGCCATGCAGAATAAAAATTCTGAAATGGACTTCGCTCAAGCTAGCGCGGCATTAACTCAAGCTGCTGCAATGGTAGAGATGATAAAGAAGGTTAAAAGTCGTAAGTAGTTTCGACATTTAACCTTTTGTAAAAAGCCGGACTTGTTCCGGTTTTTTTATGCCTGTAAAAAATCTAAACATGAATATTTAAAGAAAAATAAAAAGAAAACACAAATGTAGTAAGATGATAAAAAGTGTAATGCTCAGCTTATATTGATAGTAGAAATAGAAGGAACAAAAATGTCACTAAGTGTAGTCATCCTCGCCGCCGGCAAAGGCACTCGCATGAAATCCAGCATGCCAAAAGTGCTGCATAAATTAGCCAATAAACCCTTAGTTGAACACGTTTATGATACTGCAAAAAATTTAGGTGCCGAAGAGGTGATTGTGATTTATGGTCATGGTGGCGATCAGGTTAAAGAAACCTGTAAGCACTTCGATGCAAAGTGGGTAGAGCAAAAAGAGCAACTTGGTACAGGGCATGCGGTAATGCAGGCTTTTGATTCAGTAAATTTAAACAATAATGTGCTGGTTTTATACGGCGATGTTCCGCTTACAAAACAGGAAACGCTGCAAGAATTATTAAAAGATTCAGACCGCAAAGTGGCCCTGCTTTCAGTCAATTTAGAAAACCCATTTGGTTACGGGCGTATCTTAAGAAACAATAAAAACGAAGTCACCGGCATAGTCGAACAAAAAGACGCTTCAGAAGAACAGCAAAAAATTCAGGAAGTAAATACCGGTATTCTGGCCTGCAATGGCGAAACCTTAAAACGTTTATTAAATAATATCGACAATAAAAATAGCCAGGGGGAATATTATCTAACCGATATTTTTGAGTTAGCTGAAAAAGACAATATTGAAATTAAAACCGCACAACCTAAAGCAAGCTACGAAGTTGAAGGTATAAATAATCGTTTGCAGTTAGCGACACTTGAACGCATTTTTCAACGCAATATTGCTAATGAATTAATGACTAATGGTGTCGCTTTAGCCGATCCATCACGAATCGATATTCGAGGTAACGCACAAATAAGCAATGATGTTTTTATTGATATCAATGCGCTAATCGAAGGCAATGTAAAAATTGGAACGGGTACAAATATTGGCCCCAACTGTGTCATTATAAATTCAACAATTGGTGAAAATGCAAATATAAAAGCCAACTGTGTTATTGAAAATGCAATTGTAGAAAATAATTGCGAAGTAGGCCCCTATGCACGTTTACGACCAGAAACTCATTTAAATCAAAATGTAAAAGTGGGTAATTTTGTAGAAATTAAAAAAGCTAATATTGGTGAGAGTAGCAAAGTAAATCACTTATCGTATGTCGGCGATACAGAAATGGGTAAAAACGTAAATGTCGGTGCGGGCACAATCACCTGTAATTATGATGGTGCAAATAAACATAAAACTATTATTGGCGATAATGTATTTGTCGGCTCTGATACACAATTAGTTGCCCCGATTAATATTGCTGATGGTGTCACCATTGGTGCAGGTGCGACTATTACTAAAGACGTACCTGAAGGCATGTTAGTTATTAGTCGTTCACCACAAAAAACGATATCGGGTTGGGCAAGACCCGAAAAGAAAAAATAGCTTTTTAAAAAAGGTGAACAAGCTTAAGCTGGTAAAATAAAGAGCAATGTGAGCCAGCCTTTAAAAAGCATTAGCCACCTTCCAGTAAAAATACATCTGCTTTTAAATAATAGTAGCAATTAATACTACAGGGCAGAAGGTAGATGATATGTCAGATATAATAAAAAAAGCTCAAGATTTCGCAACCACCGAACACCAGCGAATTAATCATGTTAGAAAATACTCCAACAAACCGTACCAAACACACCTGCAAGCCGTTGCAAAATTAGTTGCAACGGTTAGCGACGATGAGCAAATGATTGCAGCAGCCTGGCTGCACGATACGGTTGAAGATACGCCGGCAACATTAGGCGATATAGAAGAAGCCTTTGGCGTGCAAATTGCGGAGTTAGTTGAAGAGCTAACCGATGTGAGTAAACCATCTGATGGCAACCGGGCTGCCCGCAAAGAAATTGATCGACAGCATTTAGCCACTGCATCACGTAGAGCAAAAACCATAAAGCTAGCGGATTTAATTCATAATTGTGCAGATATCGTTAAGCATGATAAAAAATTTTCGATTACTTTTATATCGGAAATGCAGGCTTTGTTAGAAGTGTTGGGCGATGGTGATATTACTTTATTAAAACGTGCGCAAAAATTATTAACTAAAAGCAGTAAAAAATTAGGAATAGATTCATCTGCACAACGCCATATCGAAAATACTAAAAATACCATTATAAATTTACCCGGTTTATCTGATGAGCATTTTAAAGATAAATATTTACAATTATTTTCTGCCCGGGATATAGCGGAAAGTCTATTGTCTTTTGATAGTGACACCACGATAAAAAAAGCCAATAAGGTGTTAAACTATTATAAACAGGATGTGGCAAGTATCAGGATTAATGGCAGGGTGCAGGGCTTTATAAAACAACAGACATTAAAAGGCGAAGTGTGTGGCGATAATATGCATCATTACACTGTTGACCAGGTGATTCGAGGCACAGCAAGTTTAAGTGATGTGATTCATGTTTTAACGCGACATGATTATTGTTTTGTAAATATATTTGGCGAGGTAACAGCAGTAATTACCCGCGAAGATGTTAATAAACCTCAGGTTAGAATGTGGCTATTTGGTCTGGTAACAATGATTGAAACGGCACTAACGCAACAGATTGAAAGAGTCTATCCGGAAGAGTCCTGGAGAAAAATATTATCGCAGGGTAGGCTAGAAAAAACAGAAAAAATTTGGCAAGAAAGAAAAAGGCGAAATTTACATTGTAAACTTATTGATTGTTTACAGTTTTCAGATAAGGCCGGCATTATCATTACGGATAAAGATTCATTAAAACAATTGGGCTTTGAAACTGGAAAACAAGCGAAAAAAGTAATAAAAGAATTAGAATCTTTAAGAAATCACCTTGCGCACTCACAGGATATTGTGGCCCATGATTGGGCGCAAATTGCGCGTTTAGTTAATCGTTTAAGTGAAAAATAATAGGCGATAATGTGTTAGAAAAAAATCACTACGATGTCATAATTATTGGTGCGGGTGCTGCGGGTTTATTTTGTGCATTTAATGTGGAACAAAAAAATAAACGAGTACTCGTTTTAGATCATGCAAATAAAGTAGGCAAAAAAATATTAATGTCGGGTGGTGGGCGTTGTAACTTTACAAATTTAAATACGACGCATGAAGATTTCACATCAAAAAATCCGCATTTTTGTAAATCAGCATTAAATCAATATTCAGCCTATGAGTTTTTAGCGTTAGTTGAAAAACATAAAATAGAGTATGTAGAAAAAGGTCCAGAACAGTTGTTTTGTAAAAATAGTTCAAAGGATATCTTAAAAATGTTGCTAGATGAATGTGCAGATTCAGGAGTAAAAATATACAAAAAATGTAAAGTAAACAGCATTCTAAAAAATGATAATTTTGTAATTGATACATCTTTAGAATTGTATACAAGCGAATATTTAGTTATTGCTACGGGTGGCTTATCTATTCCAACGTTAGGTGCAAGTGGTTTTGGATATGATATAGCACAGCAGTTTGGGCATAAAATAATAAGTACAAATGCATCGCTAGTACCTTTTACACTGGCCGATAATTTATTAAAAAAATGTAAACAGCTAGCGGGTTTGGCACTGCCGGTTAGTGTTAGCTGTAAGATAAATAAAAAATTAATAAGTATTGATGATGATATGTTGTTCACACATAGAGGCTTAAGTGGACCCGCTATTTTAAAATTATCAGCATATTGGGACTATGGTATTAAAATTAAAATTAATTTATTACCTGAATTTGATGTAATAAATTATCTAAAAAATCAGCGACTTAAGCATCCGGATCAAATTCTAGTGAATAGTTTAAGTCAGTTAATGCCGAAAAAACTCTCTCTCTATATTTGTGATGAAGTTCTACACGAAAAAAAATTAAAACAATTAGACAAGCCCTTATTAAATATCATAGAAAATAAAATACATAATTGGGAGCTTATACCATTAGGAACAGAAGGCTATAAAACCGCCGAAGTGACTGCGGGAGGTGTAGATACTCACGATATTTCATCAAAAACTATGCAATCCAAAAAAGTTGATAACTTATACTTTATTGGTGAAGTGCTTGATGTGACGGGTCAGCTAGGAGGTTATAATTTTCAATGGGCCTGGTCATCTGGATGGTGTGCTGCGCAATATATTTCTACTCGGAATTAAGTTTAAACCCGTTTTGTGATGTGTTCCGCAGGCAGCTAAATAAGCAATATAGCAAATGCTAATTATGTGAAACAAATCGACTAAATGTTATTTTAACTATTTATAATCGCCAGCATTCCATCTATTAGTAATAAGCAATAATTTTGCAAATAATGGAATATAAATTTTATTATAACTACAGGAAACTAATATGAAAAACGTTATCAATGCGTGTGTAATTATTGCCGCTTTAGGTTTTGCAAGTAATGCTGTTGCCAAGAGTGAAATTTACAATATGCTTGGCACATGGAAATGGGAAAGTTTTACAATTAAGGTCGATAAGTGTGAAATAACGGGTGTGTGTGCAGAGGTTATTAGCGGCCCGAAAAATGTTGGTATGCAAATGATTAAAACGAAGTTAAAAGCACAGGGTGAAAATTTTATGGGTAAAGTTGCACATCCTCAAACAGGTGATACTTATAATTCTAAATTGAGTATGACTGATATAAATACATGGCATATTGATGGTTGCACGGATGCTAATGTATGTGCAAGTGGTGATTTCATACGCATCAAATAATTTATTTTAAGTTGTTTTTTCGTGTACAAATAAAAATACCCGAATTAAATGTTCGGGTATTTTTTTAATTATTAAAACACACTTATAAAAAAATGTATTATGTTATGCCTTAACTGTTTTATTAATATTGCTAATGTAGCGCAAGACTATACCCGCAAGTAAAAATACCAATCCAATTTTCCAAAAGCTAATTAAAATAAATTCAAATTTGCTTGAGTCGCCAAAATTAATGGTGGGCGGCATATTCAAAAAGTAACCTGCCATTTGAGCCAGAAAAAATAAAATAGAAGTTGTTAATACTATTTTTGCAGACCAGGAAATTAATACCATATTTTTATGTTTAAAAATGAGGTTAGTCATTATAAAAATAAAACCTAAAAGTGCAATTGCAGTGCTAAACCACATAAATGGTTTCATTGCGGGCATCATTGTAACCATGATGTTAATCATTGTATCCTTCATTATTCATCCCCATATTATTATTCGTTAATTTTAACGTATAAGGTTTAACGGGTAATAATTTGATTTAGATTTATTGACGCGAGTCACAATGTTTTTATGATTGAATAAATATTTATTTTCTAAAAAGGAGGTCAATGCTTCAAATTTATCTGTAGTGTCCAGAAACGATTTTCGGTCGTTATATTAAACTATGGAATTTCAGTTAGCGCACTCAATTAGAGTGGATAAATCAAAACCGATTAAGGTTCTACTTAATTGAAGTGGAATTTTTTGGTGATAATTCACGTTTAAATTATCGCCGGTTAACCCGCTGTTTAAAATTGTGATAACTAGGTTTCGTCTTTGCCGAGAATAGCTTCTTCAATTGCATATTCCGGCGTATTGTGTAAAAACGCCGCGTATACCGGATACAGTGTATTTAATTTTTCAATAAACTGTACTTCATCTTTTATGACAAATACGATTGTTTTCGTATCGGAAGAGTATTTTGGCAATGCAGAAAGCAGCACATCCAAATTACTTACATTCACCCCGGCGTAATTATTACCGTAGCCATAAAAAAATTCCGCCACAATAAAGTCGGGTTTATGTGTTTTTAGCGCCTTGATAGCATTACGGCTGGAGTTTACTTTTATTTCACGCGCACCCATTTGCTTATATAAATTAGATAATTTTGGGTGGGTTGGTGATTCAATTATGGAAAGAATAGTTAAGCTCATAGTATTAATAAGTGTGAAAAATCCAATAATACTATCTGGCTCTGATAAAATATACGCAATTCAATTAGCAATTTATAAAAGATTTTTTATGGCACTTCTGACCTTACGCAATATTAATCTGGGCTTTGGCGGCCCCAACTTATTTGATTCTCTTAATCTGCAAATCGAATCGCGTGAGCGTTTGTGCTTGTTGGGGCGAAATGGAGAGGGTAAATCAACGTTGATGAAAGTTATTGGCGGCATGATAAAAGCGGATGAAGGCAGCATCGAGCAGCAGCAAAATCTAAAAATTGCCTATTTAACCCAGGATGTACCGAATGGCATGGAAGGCAGTGTCTATGACATAGTGGCCTCAGGTCTGGAAGGCGTGGGAGAAATACTGAAAAGCTATCACCATTGCAGCCTGGAATTAGCCGAAGATTACACCGAGCAAAAGATGGAAGAATTATCGCGTATTCAGCATGAGCTGGAAGCGGTAGATGGCTGGAGTTTGTCGCAGCAGGTCGAAACTACTATATCATTATTAGAGCTGCCAGCAGATGATGAGTTTAGTTCATTATCCGGTGGCTTAAAGCGTCGTGTATTATTAGGTCGGGCACTGGTCACCGAGCCGGATTTATTATTATTAGATGAGCCAACCAATCACTTGGATGTGTCAGCGATTCAATGGATTGAAGAATTTTTATTAAACTGGAATGGCAGTGTGTTATTCGTGACACACGATCGCTCTTTTTTGAAAAAACTCGCCACTCGAATTATTGAATTAGATCGTGGGCAATTAACATCCTGGCCTGGAAATTATGAAAATTATTTAGTGTTAAAACAACAAGCACTGGAAAATGAAGACAAAGAAAATGCACTATTTGATAAACGTTTAGCGCAGGAAGAGGTGTGGATTCGCCAGGGCATAAAAGCCCGGCGCACTCGTAACGAAGGCAGGGTGCGTGCCTTAAAGGCTTTGCGTAAAGAGCGCTCGCAACGCCGCGACCAAAAAGGTCAGGTTAATATGCAAGTGTCGGCGCAGGATAAGTCGGGTAAGCGCGTAGTGGAAGTTGAAAATATTAGTTTTAGTTATAAGGGCGTGCCGATTGTTAAAAATCTCAGCACGTTAATTACGCGCGGTGATCGTATTGCTATTTTAGGCCCGAATGGTGTCGGCAAAACCACCTTAATAAATATACTATTAGGAGATTTAAAGCCGGATGAAGGCACGGTTGAAATCGGCACTAAACTAGAAATTGCCTATTTTGATCAGTTTCGTGCAGAGCTTGATTTAACCAAAAGTGTTCGTGATAATTTAGCCCCGGGTACAGATAAAATAACCGTAGCGGGCCGAGAAAAACATGTAATGAGTTATCTCGCTGATTTTTTGTTTGCACCGGCGCAGGCTAACACACCCGTTAGCACATTATCAGGAGGGGAACGCAACCGTTTAATGTTGGCAAAGCTATTTGCAAAGCCATTTAATTTATTAGTAATGGATGAACCAACAAATGATTTGGATGTAGATACGCTGGAATTATTAGAAGAACTTTTAATGAATTATGAAGGGACTTTAATTTTAGTGAGTCACGATAGAGCATTTGTAGATAATGTAGTAACCAGTACATTAGTGTTTGAAGGCGATGCACAAATTTTTGAATATGTTGGCGGCTATGAAGACTGGTTAGAACAATACAAATATAAACAATCGAAAATAACAACAGGGATATCTAAAAAAACAGAGACAAAACAAAAGACCAAAGAGATCAACCAAAAGGAATTAAGCGAGGAAAAACCAGCAGAACAAAAAAATAAATTAACCTTTAAAGAACAAAAAGAGCTGGACGAGCTACCAAAAATAATTGAAACCTTAGAAATAGAACAAACCGAAATTACAGAAAAAATGTCTGCCAAGAGTTTTTATCAATTAGAAAAAACGTTAATATCGACAACAACATCACGGCTAGCAGAAATTGAGCAGGAACTTAAATTTGCCTATTTACGCTGGGAGCAACTGGAAGAAAATGAATAAGATAAATTTGATTTTATTAGCTTTTATATTGACATCATGTGCTGGAGAAAAAGTAAGCGTTACCACTAAACAGGCTGATATAGATTATGATATTTTATTAAAAAGCGGTGATAAAAAAATATCATTTATAAATGAGGCGAGGCCAGTTTTAGAAAAACGCTGTATTGTATGTCATGGTTGTTATGATGCACCCTGTCAGTTGAAGCTAACATCTATTGAAGGTATAAAACGCGGCGCGAATTCAGAAAAAGTATATGATGCCGAACGCATTTTTGCAGTTAAGCCTACGCGTTTATTTATTGATGCAAAAAATGAACAACAATGGCGTGAAAAAGGTTTTCATTCGGTGCTAAATGAACAGAAAGAATCAGCAGATAATAATTTGCGCCATTCGGTACTTTATAAAATGTTGCGGTTAAAGCAATTAAATCCTCAGCCACGCATAGGCATGATTGATGATAAAATAGATTTAAGCCTGGGCAGAAAACAGACTTGTCCGACTAATAAAGAATTTGAAAAATATGCGCAGGATTTCCCCAATCAGGGAATGCCATTTGCAACACCAAATATGTCGGATGAAGAATATCATATTTTAGTTAAATGGATATCGCAGGGTATGCCCGATGATATGCCAAAAACCTTACCGGCTAAAACAACACAACAAATAAAAAAATGGGAATCGTTTCTAAATCAAAGTGATTTAAAACAGCAACTAATTAGTCGATATTTATATGAGCATTTATTTATCGGGCATTTATATTTTAAAGGTGATGATTCGCGGGTTTTTTTTCGTTTAGTACGTTCATACACGCCTCCCGGAAACCCCATTTCTGAAATTCCAACAACAAGAGTTTATGGCGATCCGAAGGTCGATAAATTTTACTATCGATTGCGCCATGTTAAATCATCAATTGTAAATAAATCACATGTAATTTATAGTCTCTCGGACAAACGCATGGCACGATATAAAGAGCTATTTGTTGAGCCAGACTATCAAGTAAAAAAACTCCCACCCTATATTGCAACACAAGCGTCAAATCCGTTTAAAACATTTATCGATATTCCAGTTAAATCCCGATATCAATTTTTATTAGACGATACACAATTTTTTATTGAGGGATTTATAAAAGGTCCAGTGTGTCGTGGGCAGGTTGCATTAAATGTAATTGAAGATCAGTTTTGGGTGTTTTTTAGTGCACCGGATAAATTGAAAGTTAACCATGATGATGAATATTTGAGAGAATTAGCCAATGATTTTCAACTGCCAACCGAAAAAGAAAATACATTAAATTTGTTAAGTACCTGGACAAATTATTGGGATTTACAGTTTAATTATATGCTTAAGCGTCAAAAAACCTATATGAATTTACCACAAATGGAATTGGAAAACGCGCTATCATATATTTGGGATGGCAGTGAAAGTATGGATAAAAATAACAGTGCATTAACCGTATTTAGACATTTTGATAGTGCAACGGTTAAGCAAGGAATGCTAGGGGATTATCCTGAAAGTGCCTGGATATTAGACTATCCAATTCTAGAAAGAATACATTATTTACTGGTTGCCGGATATGATGTGTATGGCAATATTGGACATCAATTTAACACACGTATATATATGGATTTTTTACGGATGGAATCAGAAAATACGTTTTTAGCTTTTCTTCCACCCGAGAGCCGAAAAATCGAGAGAGATTCCTGGTATAAAGGTATACGTCAAAAGCTAAAAAAATATTTTAAATCGCCAGATCATTGGTTAAAAGTGAAGGTTGTAAATGGGTTTAAAACAGATAATCCAAAAAAAGAATTATATAAAAAAATAGAACAAAGATTAAGCCAGTTTCCTATAGATCATATTAATCGCTGTGAAAAACCCAGTTGTGATATTGAAAAAAGTTTATCATTAATGGATAAATATATTCAACGTATTGCACAAATAAAAGGTAAGCAATTAATTGTGTTTCCCGATGTCGCTTTGTTAAAAGTTATCGGCAACAAACAGGATCAAGTATATACTCTGGTGAATAATAAAGGATATAAAAATATCAGTTCGCTACTAAGCTCGGTGGATAACCGGGATAGAGATCTGGATACGATGAGTGTTTATGAAGGAATATTGGGTGCATATCCCAATTTCTTTTTTGTGGTTAAAGAAAATGATTTAGAAAATTTTGTTGATATTATAACTGTAATAAAAAACAGAGATGATTATGAAAAATTTGTAAGTATTTATGGTGTGCGCAGAACGTCTGAAAGGTTTTGGAAAGAAGCCGACTGGTTTGATGCACAGTTCGCTAAGCAAGACCCAATCGGATACGGAATATTTGATTTAAACCGTTATAACAATCGTTAACTTTGAGCGGGTAAAGATATCTGTTTAAGGCGCGCATAAAAAAGGCTGGCTATAAAAGCCAGCCTTTTTTAATACAACTGAATTAAAAAATTAACTACAGCCTTTAGGGCGAGGCAAGCCTGCAATTTTATTTGCACACTTAATTAAACCCGTTGGAAATAAAGAGTAGATATATTTCTGATCGCTCTTATCCTTGCCGTATTCTTTTTTCATCTTCTTAGAAAAAGCGCGTGGTTCACAAACCATACCATTTTCATGGAAATGCTCACGGGCCATATTAATAATGTTCCAGTGCTCTTCTGTTAACTCAGGTACTTTTTCGTTAATTGCAATTTGTGCAGCGAGTTCTTCACTCCACTCGTCCAAGTTTAATAACCAACCTGCTTCGCTTAATTCAATTGTTTTACCGTCAACAATTGCTTCCATAACATCACCTCGTAAAAAATAAATAATCTTGACTAATTTAGTCGGGTATTATCCACGAAACCGTCCCCGGAGGCAAATAGTTTGTTCATTTGTTAGACAGTCATCTTAGTTGGTGATAGTGTGAATTTTTCGCGTTTATGGATGAGTTCGGCTAAGCTTATTGTAAGTGTTAGTTTGAGGGGGGTGTGAGGTGTATGTCTGATCAAAAAATAGATATGTTTAAGGGCATTCTTCCCGGAGAGAAGCTATATAAAATTGCGCCTACCCGTGATGAAAACGGCAAATCATTTGTCGATTTTATGCTGATTATTCCCAAGCTAAAGAAAAAGCCCCAAAACTATATCGATCAAACCTTAAAAGATATTCAAATGGTACTCAGTCGTTATAGCGCTGATGTGGTGTTTGCCAATATGGATTTAAAAATCAATTGCTTATGGGTATCGCATAGGCCCAGACCCGGTTTATGCAAAGAGCTTACCAGCGCCATTCGCCAATATGTGCCTGAAGCCATGTTGGTGGGTGATGTATCACGATAACTACTAAAAAGCCTGAAATATGTCAGAACCTGTATTAGATGGACCCGTGTTTAATGAAATTGCCGAATTAATGGGCGATGCCCTGGGCTCGTTTATTGAGACCTATTTAGATAATTCGCCAAAATTACTGGCCCGCATGCGTGAGGCCATCCCTAGTGGGAATATGGATGAGGTAGTGCATAATGCCCATCAATTAAAAGGCGGCAGTGGTAGCCTAGGGGCAATGCAGATATTTCGCTTAGCAAAACAACTTGAAGAGGAGGCGCGGGAGGGGTTAGAGGATAATTTGGTTTCTGTGTTTGCCGAGCTTGAAGTGGCTTATGAAGCTTTAGAGAAAGAGCTGAAAACACATTTATAGCATTATATTTGGATAGTTTGTATCGTTAGTAAAGGCAGATAAGTGTTGATCTATCATAAGCTCCCTTTTCCAAAAAGGGAGCCCCTATAACACGATGAAATTTATTTAATTCGCTCACGCCCATCAGCAACCGCTTTCAATACCTGCTCTGGTGCAGTGCCACCAATATGATTTCTGGCGGCGACCGAGCCTTCCAGTGTTAATACGTCAAATACGTCGGCCTTAATAATATCTGAAAATTGCTGTAATTCTTGCAGTGTCATTTCACTTAAATCTTTGCTGGTTTCAACCCCGTAAGCAACGGCTTTGCCTACTGCTTCATGGGCATCGCGAAACGGCAGGCCTTTTACGACTAAATAATCGGCAAGGTCAGTCGCGGTAGAGAAGCCTTGTTTTGCAGCGTTGTACATCTTTTCTTTCTTGGCTTCAATTGAGGGAATCATGTCGGCAAATGCGCGTAACGAGCCCAATATGGTGTCGATTGTGTCAAATAGAGGCTCTTTGTCCTCCTGGTTGTCTTTGTTGTAAGCCAGCGGCTGCGACTTCATTAATGTTAGCAATGAAATTAAATGGCCATTCACCCGGCCGGTTTTGCCACGTACTAGCTCTGGTACATCGGGGTTTTTCTTTTGCGGCATAATGGATGAGCCGGTGCAAAAACGATCCGGCAATTCAATAAAATCAAACTGTGCCGATGACCATAAAACCAGCTCTTCCGAGAAGCGTGAAAGATGGGTCATTAAAATTGCCGCATCGGCACAAAATTCAATAGCAAAGTCACGGTCGCTTACCGCATCTAGCGAATTGCGGCAAACGTCGTCGAAATTGAGTTGATCTGCGGTGAAATGCCGGTCAATAGGATAAGTGGTACCCGCTAGTGCGGCAGCGCCCAGGGGCAAAACATTCATGCGACGGACACAATCTTCGAAGCGCGAAGCGTCACGATGCATGTTCTCAAACCAGGCTAACAGATGATGTCCAAAAGTGACGGGTTGAGCGACTTGCAAATGGGTGAAGCCGGGCATAATAGTGCTGGCTTCGCGCTCGGCTAAATCCAGCAGACCGGTTTGCAGGCGACGAATTTCTGAAATCGCGAAACCGACTTGTTCGCGCAGATACAGACGAATATCGGTAGCGACCTGGTCATTGCGTGAACGTCCTGTGTGCAGGCGTTTACCCGCATCGCCCGCTAATTCGGTGAGGCGTGCTTCAATGTTCATGTGAACATCTTCGCGGGCTATAGACCATTCAAATTGGCCGTCTGTAATTTCTTGCTCAATTTGATCGAGCCCTTTTAACAGGGCTCGTAAGTCCGCATCGGATAAAACCCCGATTTTAGTCAACATGCGAGCATGGGCACGTGAGCCTTCAATGTCTTTGCGATACATGCGCTGGTCAAATTGCACCGAAGCGGTAAAAGCTTCGACAAAGGCATCGGTGGGTTCAGTAAAGCGTCCACCCCATAATTTTTCGGCAGGCTTATTTGTTGATGATTTTGGTTCTGATGATTTGCTCATGGCGTGGGTCAATCCTGAACTGAATTTGAAGTAGCGCGGAGTATAGCAAATGCGCCCATGCGAACCAATGAGAGGCGAGTGCAATGGCATTTTTAAATTTCACAAAACGCAAAAATATCGTATAGACTGAGAAGATGAAAGTGGAAATAAATTCAAAGCGGGGTTTTATCCCTAATCTATGCGATGTTTCGGCGGTGTTTTTGCTGATGCTGATAGTGGAGCTACTATCACTGTTACTGGCACTGGCACCTGTTAATCGGGAAGGCTTTTGGGAGCGTTTAGCGCTTATCTCTTTTTTTGCACAATGGCTGGGGCTGGTCAATGCCAGTTTATTGTGTCTGTTGAAAAACTGGTTAAATACACAAACGGCACTTGTTTGCAGTCTGGTAAGCTTTACCTTGATGATGTTTACTAGCATTTTGTTTAGCGCTCTGGCGGTTTATATGAGTGCAGAGCTGGGTTTATCGCTGATTGAAAATGAATCAGCAATACATTATTTTTTTGCTCGAAACCTCGCCATTAGCGGTATTATTTATGTGGTTGTATTACGTTATTTTTATGTGCAGCACCAGTGGCGGGCAAATTTACAGGCCCGAAGTCACGCGCAATTACAGGCGCTAAAAGCCCGCATCCGCCCGCATTTCTTATTTAATAGTATGAATACTATTGCCAGTCTGGTGCATATTGATGCAGACAAGGCCGAAAAGGCGGTGGAAGATTTATCTGATTTATTTCGGGCCAGCTTGCAGGAAGAAATCGGGCACACATTACAAAATGAACTTGATTTAGTGGCGAGTTATTTGGATATTGAACATTTGCGTCTCGACCAGCGTCTAGCCGTAGAGTGGCAATTAGATGATGAAGTGATGGCATTGGCGGTGGAAACCGAGGTGCCCTCGTTATGCCTGCAACCGTTAGCAGAAAATGCCATTTATCATGGAGTTGAACCGTTAGCGGAAGGCGGGAAAATAAAAATTTCAGCGCAACTTGAGAACAATCGTCTATGCTTAAGTGTAAGTAATCCGGTTGCCGAGCATAGCGAAATGAGTCAACACAAAGGAAATTATATGGCGCAGATGAATATTAAAACCCGTCTGCAATTAATGTATGGAGATGAAGCCGAATTTACGATAAAAGCTGAGTCAAATTTGTATACGGTTTCAATAGGAATACCTTTAAAACGATGAATATATTGATTGTTGATGATGAGCCATTAGCCAGACAAAGATTGATTGGTCTGGTGCAAGGATTAAGCGGCTATGAAGTTTGTGCAAATGCCTCTAATGGTAAAGATGCTCTGCGTCTAGCGCAGGAATTAAAGCCCGATGTCGTGTTGCTGGATATTCGTATGCCCGGCATGGACGGTATTGAAACTGCCCATCACATGAATCGGCTGAGCAAACCCCCCGCCATTGTGTTTACCACGGCTTTTAGCGAACACGCATTAAAAGCTTTTGAAACTCATGCGGTTGATTATCTATTGAAACCGATTAAACAAGAGCGCTTACACGAAGCACTAGAAGCCGCTGCACGCCTGACCAAACCGCAACTCGAACAGCTTAAACACATTGATGACCAGCCCAAGGTGCGCACCCATATTTGCGTAAAAACACGAGGCAACCTTGAATTGGTTCCCATTGAAAGCATTCGCTATTTTCTGGCTGACCACAAATATGTCACCCTACGCACGGATGACCACGAATGTTTAATTGAAGAATCCCTGAAATCACTGGAAGGGGAGTTCAGCCATTTGTTTACTCGCATTCACAGAAATGCGTTAATTGCTGATCAATATATGAATGGATTAGAAAAAAACGCCGAAGGCCATTGTGTTATCACGATTGAAGGCATAGAAGAGCGCTTGGAAATTTCACGCCGGCATTTGCCCCATGTGCGTAAAAAAATCAAAAATATGGCTACATTTAAGTAGGCACCAAAATTAATGATAGAAATCATTAAGCATTTTCGACTTTTTAATCAGGCATCTTAGCGCTACACCTACGCAACACTATTAATCTGCGCTAAAATACGGCGTTTTAAATGTCTGGATTAATTCATGTCGCAAACCATCCGTATCGCCACTCGTAAAAGCCCACTGGCCCTCTGGCAGGCCGAAGAAGTTTCGCGTCAGCTTCGGTTGTTATATCCCGATATTAATATCGAATTAATAAAAATAGTCTCCAAGGGCGACAAAATCCTTGATGCTCCGCTGGCAAAAGTTGGTGGTAAAGGCCTGTTTGTTAAAGAGTTAGAGCAATCGATGCTCGATGGCGAGTCGGATATTGCGGTGCATTCCATGAAAGATGTGCCGATGTTGTTTCCAGAGGGATTACACCTGCCGGTAATTATGGAGCGCGAAGACCCCACCGATGCTTTTGTTTCCAATACCTACAATAGCCTTGAAGACCTGCCCGAAAATGCTCGCATCGGCTCATCCAGTTTGCGCCGTCAATTGCAGATAAAAGAAGTGATGCCCGGCGTGCAAATGCTGAATTTACGCGGCAATGTGAATAGCCGCCTACAAAAGCTGGATAACGGTGATTACGATGCGATTATTTTGGCCAGTGCAGGCTTGATTCGACTGAAACTTGAAGGCCGAATTAAAACCCGTATTACACCAGAGCAAAGTCTGCCATCGGTGGGCCAGGGCGCTGTGGGAATAGAGTGCCGGGTTGGCGATGAAAAAATTGAAACCCTAATTGCACCGCTAAATCATCCCGAAACACACCTGCGATTGAGTGCCGAGCGCGCCATGAATAACCGCTTAAATGGTGGTTGTCAGGTGCCAATTGCGGGTTATGCGCTGCTCGAAAATAATGAAATATTTTTACGCGGACTAGTGGGCCGACCCGATGGCAGTGAAGTCGTTCGTGGAGAAATAAGAGGTTTGGCAGAACAGGCTGAAGCGTTAGGCGAGCAGCTAGCTGACCAGTTATTAAATGATGGAGCAGATGCAATATTGCGTGAAATGGGCATGCTTGATTGATTATCGCGGGTGATATTTGGCAACAGTGGGGGCCGTCTCTTACATGAGTCAGCAAAAAAAACGTGTGCTGGTCACCCGGCCTCAGCATCAAAGCGCGGAACTTAAAGCGCTATTAGATGAGCATGATTTTACGAGCGTAGGCTTTCCAAGTATTGAGGTTTGCCCGCTGGAATTAACGCCACAGCTTGAGCAAATATTACGTCACATCAATGACTATGATTTAATTATCTTTATCAGTGCCAATGCGGTGCATCAGGCGCTAAGCCTATTACAGCAATTGAATATAAATCCCGCAGCCATTACCGCCAATATTGCCAGCATTGGCAAAGCCACACAAAAAGCGGCGAATGCGGCGGGCTTTAATGTAAACTTAAGCCCGCAGCAGGGGTTTAATAGCCAGGCCTTGCTAGCGCTTAATGAATTGCAGACAGCGAAAATTAATCATTCGCGTGGCCTTATTATCCGCGGTGTGGGCGGGCTGGAAAATTTAGCCGACCAATTACGCCAGCGTGGCATGCAGGTAAGCTATGCACAGGTATACCAGCGTAGAATACCGCAGCAAGACGGTGATATTCAGCGCCAGCAATTAAGTCAAAACTGGGGCAGTTTTGGCATTAATGCTATTACCGTTAGCAGTAATGAAGCATTACAAAATCTTTATGATATGCTTGAACTGTCGAATACTTCATTAGCGAGTCGAACGTCAATACTAGGCACACTAATTATTGTGGTATCTCAGCGGGGTGTAACATTGGCAAAGTCGCTGGGATTTACGCAAATTATTTGCGCTCAGTCTGCAATTAACCAGCACATACTTGAAGCCTTAACGAACGCATTTGAATAAAAATTAAAGAAAATACATTATGTCTAATCAAGAAAACAATCTGTCAAATGTCATTATGGATGAAGAAAAAGTTAATGATGTAATTGATAATGACTTCAAGCCTAATATAACTAAAAAATCATCGGGCTTTTGGTTGATATTATTATTGCTAATACTGGTGACGGGTGCAGGCAGTGCGGCGGGATATTATTTCTGGCAACAGCAACAACAACAAGCGAATTTTTTAAAAGCACAGCAAAGCTCTATTTTACAATTAAAAAATTCTCTGCAGAAAGCCAGCCAAAACATTAATGAGAATGCAAAATCTTTAGTTGATAATGCAAGTTATGCCGTTAATTTAAAAAAACAAATCGAACAAACACAAACTATTTCGCAGCGTGCCATCAGTATTGTTAATCGAAATCAGCGAGACTGGGCACTAGCTGAAATTGATTATTTATTACGGATAGCTCATCAACGCATAGCCGTCGCTAAAGATATTGCGGGTGCAATTGCAGCATTAAAAGGTGCCGATGACAGGTTGCAGCAATTGGGCGATTTACGTTTATTTAATATTCGCAAACAACTCGCGAAAGATATCGGTAGTTTAAATGCTATTCACCAGGCGGATGTTAACGGCATTTCTTTAGCGCTAGATCAGGCGATTACTTATTTGCCCGAACTGCCGTTTAAGGCGGCAGAAGATGAAATAAAAATTCAATTCGCTGAAAATGTTGCGTTGCAACAACCGGTGATAGAAGACAAAACCTTTGTTGATTCGTTATTAGAAACTGTTAAACAAATTGGCGATATAAAAGTTCATCAGCGTAGTATTCAAGCTGCAAGCAGTGCAGAGCAACAAAATCAAATTGAGCAGTTGCTGAGAACCTATTTATTGGGCGCAAGATTAGCCGCACTTCGATTTGATCAAACTCAATTTTCACATGAAATTTCACAAGCCAGTGAGATATTACGATTGCATTATGATGAAAAAGATAATCGCATTCAGCAATTGAAAAAAAAATTGCTGGAATATTCGGCAATGCAGCTAAGCCCAAATTTACCCGAGTTAACAAAGGCGTGGGTGCTGCTGCAAAAGGAACTTAAAAATTCAAGTAATAAAACGGTAAAATCGGCTGTTGTAAAAAATACCGGGCAGGAGGCTAAAAAGTGAAACGATTTATTTTAGCAACATTATTGGCAACAGTAATTGCTGTCGTAATTGGTGTAATCGCGTTTCATAATGGTGCGGGTTATGTGGTGTTTAGTTTTGCTGAATATACAGTCGAAACCTCATTTATTTTTATGCTGGGTTTTTTGGCGGTTAGTTTTTTTGTTTTTTATTATTCAATACGTACACTTTCAAAATTATTATATTTCCCAAACTATATGAGTCGAAGACATATAGAGCGTCAGGCAGAGCGTTCAAAAAATGCATTAGTAAAAGGCTTAATCGAAATGTCAGAGGGACGTTTCGAGCAGGCTGAAAAAATATTAATTAAACAAGCTGATACAAGTAATACATCACTTTTAAATTATTTAATGGCCGCCAGATCGGCGCAACAGTTAGCGGCCTATGATAGGCGCGATAAGTATTTAAGACTGGCACATGAAGCTACACCGTCAGCTGATATTGCAATTGGGTTAACGCAGGCCGAGCTGCAATTAAATCATAAACAATTAGAGCAGGCACTGGCGACTTTAAATCATTTGTCGAGTGTGTCGCCTAAGCATGGTTATGTAAAAAAATTACAGGCACGGGCCTATAAACAATTAGAAGACTGGGATAATTTGTTACCCATTCTTGAAGATGTTCGCAAGATGAAAGCATTAGACGAAAAGCAATTAGAGGCAGATGAAGTTGATGCATTTTATGGCATATTAAAAAGCAGTATCAAACAAGTTGATGGCGATAAAACCAATGCTATTTGGCAAAAAATACCTAAACGTTTAAAAGCTGATGCAAAATTAATTAAAATTTATTGTCATTATTTATTAAAATCAAAACAACAAGAAGAAGCAGAAATTTTAATCCGTAATCAATTAAGCAATAGCTGGAATGATGACTTAGCGATTATATATTCGAATATAAAAATAGAAGATGGAACCAAGCAGCTTGAAACCGCAGAAACATGGTTGCATGGACAGGCGCGCAACGCGGTACTTTTATTGGTGCTGGGAAAGTTGTGTTTAAATTGTCAGTTGTGGGGCAAGGCCAGAAGTTATTTTGAATCTAGTGTCGGTATACAAGCATCGGCAGAAGCCTATTTAAAACTAGCTGAATTGTTAGACAATAAAATGGACGAACATGAAGAAGCTCAAAAAATGTATCAATTGGGTTTAATGAGTGCGGTTAATTATCAGTCTTATGATTTGAAATTAGGTTTAACGCAGGATACTAAAAACTTGCGTCCTAAATTGAAAGTAATTCAATAATGCTTTTTAAAATATTATTAGTGCTTAGTAATTTAAAAATTATCATCATTCCTGCGAAGGTAGAAATCTGGTGACTTTGAGTTCAGTACATTATGTAGAAAAGCCGCTAAATTTATAGTGTTTTTATTTTTTAGCGGCAATAGCCTGCGTAGCATCAGCCGAATATTCAAAGGCATCTGAAAACATATTCTCTTTTAATGCACCCTGTTGGGAAAATAATTCAACGGCGGCATTCACCATTGGTGGCGGACCGCTCATATAAATATCAAACGCCGATAAATCTTTAAATTTTCTTGCGACAACTTGATGTACAAATCCAGTATCACCTTGCCAGTTATCTTCGACCATTGGGTCTGATAACACCGGTGTAAAACTAAGATTTTTATTTTTTTGTATCCACTGTTTTGCCATATCATCCATATATAAATCGCGTAATGCTCTTACGCCCATAAATAAATGGATGGGTTGACCAAATTTCACGTGCTCTATATGTTCGATCATGGCCTTTAAAGGGCCAAAGCCAGTGCCGCCCCCCATCATAATTATGGGGCGTTGACGATTTTCGCGTAAATAAAAGTGACCGAGTGGTGCTTGCATTTTTAAGCTCGAATTTTCAGGCATGGAGGCAAATAAAAAATCGGTGAATAAGCCACCATCAACGTGGCGAATATGCAGCTCGATTAAGTCATCATTATGGGGGGCATTAGCAATGGAAAACGCACGACGTTTGCTATCTTCAAGAATAAATTCAATATATTGTCCCGCGTGATATTGCAGACGCTCATCATTATCAAGCGTGATTTTAAGTGCAATAACATCATGGCATAAACGATCTTTTGAACTGACATGGCAGCCATATTGCTTAATGTTAGGTGTTTCCGAGACATCAATTTCTTCAATACTTATTTCAATGTCCCCGTGGGTTTTGCCAATACAGAATAACGCCTGTTTGTTGGTAATCATTTCTTCATCTAGTGCAATTGGTTCATCGTCATAATAAATTTCACCCTTTACGATAAAGCCAACACAACTACCACAGGCACCACCTCTACACCCGTAGGGCAGGTCAATGTTCTGACGCATGGCGGCATCTAAAATAGTTTCGTCTGCTTCAACTTCAAACTGATGCTCAGAGGGATGAACGGTAACCTTATGTGACATTATAAATCCTAGAAATAAAAAACTAATAAACCAGTGGCATATTTTGCAACATAAAACTAAAAAGTAAAAGCCTACAAAGTTAAGTGAATTATTACTGACAGTGATTTATTGTTATAATCACCTTAATAAAATTTTCAACAGGAGCAGGCTTTAATGGCACGCGTAAAAATATACAGCACAGCACGTTGTCCGATCTGTGACAAAACTAAAACCTTACTAGATAAGTGGAAAATTCCTTATGATGTGGCGATGGTTGATGCAGACCATAGTGCATTAAGAGAAATGTCTGAGCTAACTCAGGGCGCGCGTACGGTTCCACAAATTGCCATAGATGGAAAATGGATTGGTGGTTTTTCAGAGTTAACCATGTTACATATGGATGATGACCTGGATGAATTTGTTGAAGCCTGATTTGTCGGGGATAAATGTGCCCGCGTGGGTAGCATTTATCGCGCAGGATGCGGATGGTTGTTGGTGGGGCTATTCGGTAGAACCGTTAGAAAATCATCAGGGCTGGTATGAAAATGAAGTTGGGCAACATATAAAATTATTAAAAACTGCGGCAGATAAAAATTGGCGCAAAAATTTATATAAACATTTTTAATTGGTGGACGCGAGTTTTAGCTTGCACCTATAATAGTTGAATACATTTACACCCAGTCATCACCATAATCATGGGTAATTTCTTCGCCTTTTTTAATGTTTTTTAATGCAACCACTTGCAAGTCTTCATAATAAACCGCATTGGGTTTTGAATTGTGATTAATATATTTTAAATCACATTGTACTTGTACACTTAATTTTTCATTCACCCATAAAACATAAGGGCCATCCTGAGTTGCGGTTTTGTATGTTAAGCGGCCAAGAATCGTACCTTTTTTTATGTCGCAATGAGCGAATAAACCTTTGCCGTGAATGGGGCTTTGTTTAACCGTATAAAGTTTTATGTTGTTTTTTTTAGGCATAATAATTAATCTTTATTAAAAATATTTAATTGATTCCATTTTTCATCAACCCGTTGTTTAATCTTGTCTTGCATAACAATTGCTTTGCCCCATTCGCGATCGGTTTCGCCGGGTAATTTATTAGTCGCATCAAAACCCATTTTAGAGCCGAGGCCGGAAACCGGTGAGGCAAAATCGAGATAATCAATCGGTGTGTTTTCAATTATAGTGGTGTCGCGCGAAGGGTCCATGCGGGTTGTCATCGCCCAAATTACATCGTTCCAATCACGGGTGTTAATGTCAGCATCGACAACAATCACAAATTTGGTGTACATAAACTGACGTAAAAAAGACCACACCCCCATCATCACCCGTTTAGCATGACCGGGATATTGTTTTTTCATGCTGACTACCGCCATGCGATATGAGCAGCCTTCGGGGGGTAAATAGAAATCTATAATTTCTGGAAATTGTTTTTTTAAAATGGGCACGAAAACTTCGTTGAGCGCCAAACCTAAAATCGCCGGCTCATCTGGTGGACGACCAGTGTAAGTGGTATGGTAAACGGGGTCTTTGCGATGGGTAATTTTTTCGATGGTGAACACGGGAAAGTTTTCGACTTCGTTATAGTATCCGGTGTGATCACCGTAAGGGCCTTCGGCTGCCATGTCGTCGGGATAAATAAAACCTTCTAAAATATATTCGGCGGAGGCGGGTACTTGTAAGTTTGATAATTTACATTTAATTACTTCGGTTTTGCTGCCGCGTAATAATCCGGCAAACGCATATTCCGATAAACTATCGGGCACCGGTGTAACGGCACCTAAAATAGTTGCGGGGTCTGCACCTAAAGCAACGGCAATGGGAAAAGGCTCTCCCGGATGTTGTGCCTGCCATTCTTTAAAATCTAAAGCGCCACCGCGATGTGATAACCAGCGCATAATTACGCGATTTTTTGCAATGACTTGTTGGCGATAAATGCCTAAATTTTGGCGTTCTTTATGCGGGCCTTTAGTAATTACCAAGCCCCAGGTAATTAAAGGTGCTGCATCATCGGGCCAGCAGGTTTGAATAGGAATATTGGCTAAATCAATGTCATCTTTTTCAATAATAATTTTTTGACAATTGGCTTTGCTTACTACTTTGGGTGCCATGTTGAGCACTTGTTTAAAAATCGGTAATTTTTCCCAGGCATCTTTCATACCTTTGGGAGGTTCCGGCTCTTTTAAAAAAGCCAACAGTTCACCGACTTCGCGTAAGGCCTCAATTGATTCTTCACCCATACCCATGGCAACCCGTTGTGGTGTGCCAAATAAATTTGCCAGCACCGGCACACTTGAATTTTTTACATTCTCAAATAACAGGGCCGGGCCGGCGGCGCGTAATGTGCGATCGCAGATTTCCGTCATTTCAAGGCAGGGGTCCACTTCCACGCTGATGCGTTTGAGTTCGCCTTTTTTTTCTAGTTGTGAAATGAAATCACGGAGGTCTTTATATTTCATATTGAAACTTTATTTTATTATTTATTTGTAGAGGCAAAGATAAGATGTGTCGCAGCCAATTTTCACCAAAAATGAAACATTAGCCTCGACAATAAATGGTTCATTAATCGCAATCTCGCGCCAGTCATTTTCATTGGGAAGTTTCACCGACATTTCACCGCTAATCAATGTCATGTGCTCAATGCAGTTGGTGCTAAACTCATAATCACCTGCCGCCATTACACCGATGGTGGCTTTATCTTCGCCAGCTTGAAATGCCAATGATTTTACTTTGCCATCAAAATATTCGTTTACGTCAAACATATTAAACCTGTTGTGAAAATTAATAGGTGTCACTATTTTAGCATGATCTGCTATTTAGTCAGTGCTGATTGAGGCTGGTGCTTCATTAATTTGATTTTTTTACCGTTATTAATATAGCGTTGAAATTTATCAGCAATGGCTTCGGGTACTGTGCCGGCATCGCAAAGAATAAAATTTGCACCTTGATAAAAAGCAACTAAGTGCTCAAAGGGAAAGCTATAACATTGTATTTTTTCTAAGTCGGTTTGAATGTGTTGAAGGAGTTTTGAGCCAATTCTCTGTTGGCGCAGTTCAGCAGCAACACACATACTGCGCAATAAATAACAGTTTTGTCCGGAATTTAAACCAACGGGATGCAAGCGAAGCGCGGCGACAATTTTATGGTTGAGCAGGGCGATGAAAATTAAATCGCCTTTAGGTGCTTGCGCGCGCATGGAATTTTTTTTGTAAAACTGTTTTATCAATGGCAGGCTATAATGGTCGGCCTGTTTAAATTCGAGCTGTATCATTTAGTGTATTGTAAACTCAATTATGGGGGCGCTTATGTCCCGTGAAGTTTGTTATATCTGCCGTCGAGCTAAGGTTGCTTGCCTGTGTGACCGAATCGAGCCGCAGGCTAACAGTGTAAATGTGATTATATTGCAGCACCCGGATGAAGTGAGCAATGCCAAGGGCAGTGCTATCATAGCAAAGCTGGGCTTGCAGCAGTATCAATGCTGGGTGGGTGAAGATTTTACTCGGCACAGAAATTTAAATCATCTGATTAAGACCGCCGCAGCGGATATGCTGGTGCTTTACCCCGCTGAACAGGCGCAAGGTTTGCAGCTAATGCCGGTAGGTCAGGTTAAGCACCTATTGATTATTGATGCGACCTGGCGCAAAGCGAAACGTATTTGGCAAATAAATCCACAGCTGCGGCATTTGAATAGTGCAAAGTTAGTGACAGATAAAGCCTCAAATTACCGTATCCGTAAAGTACCAGAGCCGGGATATTTGTCGACCATTGAGGCAATTGTAGAAAGTTTGAGGTGGCTAGAGTGCAAACCACAGGCATACCAGCCATTGCTGACGCTGTTTGAAGAAATGATTGATTTTCAAATAAAAAGTATGGGGCGAGGGGCATTTGAACAAAATTATAAGGGCGATGACGAGGTGTAAAAAAATTATTAATTAATGACAATTTTGTATGGCAAATAAGACCAGCTTAATATAGAATTCGCGCTCTTTACAAAAACAGCTACTAAAACAGATTTGTAACATAGAATTCTGGGTGGTTAGCTCAGCTGGTAGAGCGTCGCCCTTACAAGGCGAATGTCGGGGGTTCGACTCCCTCACCACCCACCAAATAACGGACCGGTAGTTCAGCTGGTTAGAATGCCGGCCTGTCACGCCGGAGGTCGCGGGTTCGAGTCCCGTCCGGTCCGCCATATAAAACAAAAAGGCCTCCGCAGCGCAAGTTGCAGGGGCCTTTTTGTTTTAAAGGTGGTGTTTTCCACTCTAGCCGCGTAGCGCTGAGCGTAGGAATAGTATAAATAATCCCATGTAACGTTGCGCAAAACATCGCCAGTTAAAGCAGACGACCGCAGAAATTATTTTTTCCATTTAGAAATGTGCCAAAATAAGGTAATGAAATCCCCAGTAGACAAACTATTAAAAACCCATCAAAAACTTAACCAAAGTGACATGATGAAAGTCGAATCACACGTGCAGCGTGAATCGGGTGAATGGATAATAAACACCTTGATGATAGAAGGCTGTAAGGCGCCATTTAAATATAAGCGTAAGCAACATTACAAAAATATAAAAGGTCAACGTGTTAATTTAACTTACTACGCCGATGTGGAAAAAATTGCGGGAATGGAAATAGAAGTGATGAATGTAGTTAGAATAAAAATTTCTTAAAAACCGATTAAAGACTACTGACTTTTTTCTAAACTTTGAATTTTTTTGCTGACTTTTTTGGCGCGATTAATGAGTTGAATGATTTCGACATTATCCGGCTCAAGTAAAAGTGCTTGTTGCCACATTTTTAGGGCCTTATCAATTTTCTTTTCATTATAAAAAGTTTTTCCACTGGTGATTTTTTTAAGCGCCATCTCGCTGATTTCTTTATCCAATGCGTTTAATAACATTTTGTTTTTTTTATTCGACGGATTGCTGGTAAGTAGTGTGCTGAGATGTTGGCGCGCCTTTTGGTATTGTTGCTTTTTATACGCGGCTTCATAAGCAGCTAATAATTCGTCATTACTTTTCTTATTTGATTGTTTAATTAATTTTTTATTTATAGAGGTAACCCATAACAGTTTTTGTTTGGTGGGTGCAAGTTTATTGGATAAAGAATAGCAGTCGCTGGCGAGTAAATATTGTTTGTTTTTTCTAGCTTGATCGCCACAAAAATTAAGTTGGCTAGCAACTTCAATTCGATTTTTATTATAGTGATGAATGTCCTGTTGTGCACGTTTGTCTTCGGGTATTAAGGCTAACAGTTTTTCGTATATCTTTTTATATGAAATAAGTGCATTGGCCCGTTGCATCATCATGTCTTTTTTCAGAGTGTCTATTTGTTCATCTCGTTGCAGAATTAAGTCGGCCCTTTCCTGGCTCAGTTTGGGTTGGTCTTTTATTTTTTTAAGGGCATTATCGTATGTGTCTAGCGCCTGCTGCCATTTATTATTGAGTTGAAATTTTTTGGCGTTATCTGAAGTGCTAATAATAAATTTTTGTTTTTTATTTTCAATAAGTGATTTATTATCGAGTGAGCTTTGGTATTTAGTGTTGCTTTTGTCGATTCGATTAAGCGCGCTGTCAATTTTGTCATACTCATTCTGGCTTAACCAGTGTTCAATATTAGAGTTAAGTTTTTCAGGGCTGAGTGGCATTAAGGCGCAGGAAAAAACCGTTAAGCCGAGAATGCTTATGATAGCAGTGCGAATTATGTTTAAAAAATATTTCACGTTATTTTTTCAGTTATGGAGTTAAGTATATTAAGAGACTGTTCGCGCATGGCGGGTTGATTATCAGTGGTGGTATTGCTAACTAACCATGTTGATACAGGTTCTTCTTTGCCACGTACACGAATGATTTTATGTGGGTGGGCAAGTATTTTTTTAGAAATATCTGCCTGTTTATATAGTTCTTCTAAAATTATAATTTGATTACTTTGGGCTATATTCGCCAAGCGTGAAGCAATATTTACCGGGTCGCCAATTACCGTGTATTCCATTCGATCGCTTGAGCCTAAATTTCCTGCAATCATCGCACCGCTATTAATGCCTATTTTAAAGTGAATTGGAATTTTATTTTGTTTTAAGCGTTGCTCATTTAATAATTCGACTAATTGTTGAATCATAATAGCGCAATTGATAGCGTTAATGCTGTGAGTTTCAGAATGATCGGGAACGCCAAAAACGATCATTGCGCAGTCGCCCATAAATTTATCAATGTGGCCATCATGTAATTGTGCAATGTTAGAAATAAATGAAAAATATTCGTTAAGTATATTCGTTATTTCCTGCGGCGGTAACTTTTCTGAAATGCTGGTGAAGCCCACAATGTCGGCGAATAAAACCGATGCGTTAACATGTTGTCCGCCGAGCTCTACATCATCTAAATTTTGTAATACTTTTTTGGCAACATTGCTGGAAACATAACGGGAAAATACATCTTCGACCTGACTTTTTTGCAATAAGCCATGTGCCATTTGATTAAAGGCGCTAGCTAGTTCGCCGATTTCATCATTGCGACGTTCATTCAGTCGATATTTAAAATCGCCCGCACCTATTGCTTTGCTCGCATCAACCAAATTGTGGATAGGTAGTGATAAATGCCGGCTCATAACAAAGGCCAGTAAAATAGCGATTAAGCTCATAATGAGGGTTGCAAATATAATAACAAAACGGGAATTTTCCAGAGACTGCACCATTTTTTGTTTACTAAACGTAATAATAATATGGCCGGCAATGAGCTGTTTAAATTTAATCGGGCTATCAAAACAAATTAACTGCTCCTGTGAATCATGGCCCTCGCGCCAATTAAAAATATGTGCAGATTTTTGATTATTGAGTTGGTGGCTTATAAAATCAAGGGAAGGCGTATCGCCATTTTCGGCAAGTATTTTATTTTGATCAGAAATAATGATTGCGCCCTTAATTTGATAATGATCAACTAAATTGTTTACCAGTGTTTGCAGGCTTAAGCTGTCATCGGACAGCACCATGTCAGATGCGCTATTAGCAACCTGCTTAACAATGGCCGAGCCCATGTCGTTAATTTGTTGGGTTAATACCGTTTTTTGATTTTCCAAAATAATAAAACCCAGCGTCGACATGCCACTGACAATAAGCAGGGTGATCGCAAGGGCAAGCTTAATCGCAATGGGAACTCTTAAATTGAAATGGGTCGCATCACGTACAGCGGGTTTTAGTTTTGAAATTAAATCCAATTTACACTCATTGGCTCATTTTAAAAATAGCCCGAAAGCATAACATGTTCTCGCAGCACTAAGGCTTTTAAGAGTTAAATTTGCGGAGTAGGTGGGGTAATTGTTAAAAGGCTAAAGTTAGTGGAATAATAATTGTGAAATAATTTCAAAACTTGATTGAACTAAAGTGAGAAGGTAGCGTCTCAACATACGCAAGCCAGCAAAGTTGGGCGGAGATGATTGTTATATATCTCGGCCCTTTTTTTGTGTATTTTTCAGGCTAAAAAATATCTGCCTATTTATTCTCAATCGTGTTTAAAATAGTGCTTTATCCTTTCAAGCCGTTGCAGGTTTATGTCGCTAATACTTCAAGCAAAACAATTACATAAGCAATTTAAGCAGCTCAAAGCCGTTAATGGGGTGAGTTTTGATGTGGAACAGGGCATTTGCTTAGGGCTGTTGGGCCCAAACGGTGCGGGCAAAACCACTACGGTTGAAATGCTGGAGGGGATTAAACGGCCGGATAAGGGCAGTATAAAATATTGTGGTGAGCCACTTGATGAGCATTTTAAAAACCGCGCGGGCATTATGTTTCAATCTACCGCACTGCAGGATTTTATTACGGTAGAAGAGTCGTTAGTGTTATTTCAGCAATTTTATCCACAAATAGCCGATTTACAGCAGATTATTGAAGATTGTGCGTTGCAGGATTTTTTACATCAGGAAACTGCCAAGCTCAGTGGCGGGCAGCGTCAGCGGGTGTTATTGGCGATTGCACTCATCAATGACCCGGATATTATTTTTCTCGATGAGCCCACCACCGGCCTTGATCCGCAGGCACGCCATAATTTCTGGCAACTTATTCATAAAATTAAACGTCAGAATAAAACGATTGTGTTAACCACTCATTATATGGACGAAGCTTACGAGCTGTGTGATCAGATCATTATTATGGATCACGGTGAAATTATCGCCGAGGGCACATCTGCGGAATTATTATCTAAGCATTTTAATGATGTAGTGATGCAAATTCCGCATTCGAGTGAGCTTGACAGTGTGCTATCTAGCTCGGCCCCATCAAAAATTAATGGACAGACCAAGCATAGCCAATCATATATTCTTGGGTCGCATAATCGAGTAGAAATTCGCACATCAGATGTGAATGAAACCGTTAAAGCCCTATTGGCGGCCAATGTCTCGCTCAGTGGTTTGCAAATTAGAGAGCGCACCCTCGACGACCTGTTTTTAGAGCTAACGGGCAAGGCGTTGCGCCAATGAAGTGGGGTATGCGCGGGCAGCGATTTATAAGCGTGCTCAGGGCCCGAAACCGTGAATTTGTGCGAGATAGAAGCGCACTGGCGTGGAATATTATTTTTCCATTGCTGATTATTTTGGGTTTTGCTTATGCCTTTACCGGTGATAGTCTGGATGCATATAAGGTTGCCGTCATTAATCAAAGTGGCGATGCTCAGCTGGAATTTTATAGTACAAAGTATATTCAGTTTATTGAAACCCCGGCAGGTCAGAAAAACCAGTCGATTAACAAGGTAAAGCGTCATCAGCTCAATATGTTGCTCGATGCTCAGACTAAGCGCTACTGGGTCAACGACAGCTCGCCCTCCGGCTATTTATTAGAAAAAGTGCTGGCGGGCAGTGGCGGAGGAGAATACAAAAAACAATCGGTTAGCGGCGAGCAGGTGCGCTATGTAGATTGGCTAATCCCCGGTGTGCTGGGCATGAATATGATGTTCAGTGCCTTATTCGGGGTGGGTTATGTAGTGGTGCGCTACCGTAAAAACGGTGTGTTAAAGCGCTTGCAGGCCACGCCCCTCACGGCTTTAGAGTTTCTCACCGCGCAGGTAGTGTCGCGCCTGTGGTTAATTATGGCGATTACTATTACGGTGTATATTGGCTGTGATTTGCTTATTGGCTTTGTGATGCGCGGCAGCTATTTTAATTTGTTGCTGGTATTTACGCTTGGGGCTTTTTCGATGATAAGCATGGGGCTGATAGTTGCCGCGCGGGTGCGTTCAGAAGAAATGGCCGGTGGATTGCTTAACTTGTTTTCATGGCCGATGATGTTTTTATCCGGCGTCTGGTTTTCGTTGGAAGGTTTGCACCCGTGGGTGCAAAAGTTGGCATTGATTTTTCCACTCACTCACATAACCCAGGCAGCGCGTGGTATAATGATGGACGGAGTCGGTTTATCCGCCATTATGCCGAATATATTGGCTCTGCTCGCGATGAGTATTATTTTTTTACTGCTAGGTGTGCGATTATTTCGTTGGGAGTAATCGTGACTATTCTCCCCCGGAATAAGAGGCAGGTATTTTAGAGGTTTAAACAATGTTTCATTTAAGTGAAGAACGGCAGGTTTTGCTAACTCAAAAAATTATGTCTAGCCTTGATGATTGGGGTCTGTGCGCAGCCGATCAGGTCATTGTGCTTAATTTACCCGAGGGCACTCGCACCCGTAAATTACGTGCTTTTCACGAAGACACGCCATTACCTAAAGATGATAATGTCGAGTTTAGAGCGGTTCGTATTCTGGGTATTATCGATGCGCTGCGTACAACCTATCCTAAAAATGAAAGTATGGGTGCACGTTGGATGAAAAAGCCCCATCGTCGGTTTCAAAATCGCCCGCCATTACAGGTTTTAGTGGAAGGGGGCAATACAGGAATGGATAGCGTATTGGCCGAATTAGATTGCTCTTATGCCTGGGAGTTGAGTGGTTCGCAGGCGCGCTAGGTGTAATACTATGTCAGTATTGTGCAAGGATGCACAGTGGTTTCGCCCGTTTGACATTTAGTTTTTTGTATTGTCGTTATCAACATTCTGGGTTGAGTTCTTCGGCGCGATGAAAATATCATCACACTTCGCCGCCATAATAAAATCATTAATAAATAAGCCGTTTACCGTGTGTGTCCACCAGCCAATGCTAACTTTTCCCCATTCGATACAAATTTTAGGGTGATGATTTTGCTGTTCGGCTAAGGTGGCAATTTGGTTGGTAAATGTGATGGCCTGTGTATAATTTTTAAAACTAAAATGCTTACAAATTTGTTGAATATTATTTTCAGTCTGTAATTTCCAGTCATCTAACCCGCTTAAATATTGCTGAATTTCGTTATTGCTTAATGCTTGATTTGTCGTATTGCACGCTTGTAGTGATTGGTCGGATAATGTGCTCATGTGTTATTCTCAATTTTTATCATTGTAATTTTAAAGTGCGAATATGTGCATTCGAAATGTTTTAAAAAAGGCTTCAATAAAAGTTGGTTCAAGTATAGATGAATTTAGAGCGAGCTTAGTGAAACAAAATAAATTTTATTTGTTGGCGACTGAAATGCCGGCGAATAAAGTGTATTTGCAGTTTGAGGGCGTGTTAAATAAAAAGGCGGTCGTTTGGCATACCTGTATTCGCACCATCGATGAATATGCGGAGCAGCACTTTGTTGAAAGTGATCCAAAACAATTTATCGATATAAAAATAGACAATAAAAATTATCTGCTAGAGATCGCACTCAACATTCAGCAAATTGATAAAGCTGTAATAGAACGTACTATAATAATGATGAGAAAATATAAAAGGCTGCAGCCAGGGCGCCATGAATATGGCGCGCGCAGTAAAACCCGGTAATTAAGCACCAATAGTTAAAATCTAATAACTAAAAAATATAAACGGCGATAGCGTAAGCTGGTCGACGGGAAAACAATTAAGCATGAAGCGCATTATTATAATTAACGCCAAAGGTGGTTGTGGAAAAACCACTGTGTCAACTTGCCTTGCAAGTTACTATGCAGCAAAAGGTGTGCATACGGCATTATTTGATTATGATCCGCAGGGCTCCAGTATGCGCTGGTTAAAGTTGCGGGATAGCGACAGGCCAGATATTTATGGGGTGGTCGCACACAAAAATTCAGCAAAAGCGGTAACCATGAGCTGGCAATTGAGGTTGCCTGCGGAAACCCAGAGGCTAATTATTGATACCCCGCCCGGACTGAAAGGGCCAGACTTGAAAGAGCAATTAAAGGGCGTGGATAAAATTTTAATACCGGTTTTGCCTTCGCCACTGGATATTTTCGCCACCGCTGATTTTATTCGTGATTTATTACTGGATGTAAAAGTCAGGCTTAATGAAACCAGTGTGGGTATTATTGCAAACCGGGTGAAAAAAAATACCATTGCATTTCAGTCGTTGGAGCGATTTTTAAATTCCTTGAATATACCCGTGGTGGCAAGGCTGAGGGACTCACAAAATTATTTACGTGCTACAGAAGAGGGTTTGGGAATTCACGAATTAAAAGGCAAGAATACCTATGTAGATAAAATGCACTGGAAGAGTGTGGCTGAGTGGCTGGATAAAGATTAGTTTTGATTTGTTCCAAGCATTAAAAAAGCCTGCAATTAGCAGGCTTTTTTAATGCTTGGGAGGCAAGCTAAAAATTTACTTACGTCGGCGAAATAAACCCAGGCCAGCTAATCCGGATAATAGCAAAATGAAAGGTGCAGGTAATGGTACAGGGGTAACATTAAAGCCCGCAATCATCGCTAGTCGTTCATCGCTATTAAGGCCGGAGATTTGCATCGCATTAATAAAATCTGTCTCGAGCGTAAAGTCATCAAGCTCAATGAGTGCAGTTAATACGTCGTAAAACTCACCGTTAACCTCGGTTTGATATTTTTTTGTGCTGCCATCAATAGAGTCTACATAGGTATATAGGCTAGCAGTGTAATTGACGGTAGTGCCCTCTATTGTCACGTCAACGGCAGGTGTTGGCGTGTCAGTTGCACCACGAATAAAAAACATCACTAAATCAGCTTCTGAGCCATTGTAGATATTGGTTCCAAAGCTGAGACCAAGGTCTCCGGGGCCCGCACCTTGTGCGGTGCTACCGTAAAGATATGTAGATAGACTTTGATCGGTAATTGCGCTCGCACTGCTATTAGATGAGTAAATATTAGAAGCAGATGTCAGTTGATTTGCGATTGATGCATCATCAACTGCATAAGGCCCAACACTAATTAGGGCGGCATTTGCTATGTGTGCATAAGAGCTAATAGCAAGTGTGAGTGTTAATAAAAGTTTTTTCATATCATTAAATCCAAAGTCCATTTAATTTTAGTTGGTGCGTTTAAAATTTAAAGCGCCGCCAGTATTCAGGTTGCCTGAGCCAGTAGGAGTATCAATGTTTGTTACTGTTACGCCAGAAATTTGAGGCGCATCGGGTACGGCCGGTGGCGCAGGTACACGTACATCTACAACCGCTTCACGTAAAAAGGCAGCTTGCTCATTTGCACGAAAGTTAACATCGGGAGTTTGTGCTGGCGGTGGGGTAACTTTAGCCGTTGGTCCAGCAGCAGGTTGTAGGCCTTTGGCCCATTGACCCCAAGTATATACAGAGTCTTGTTCTATGGCGCTGCCTGGAATGGGCAATAATAGCGCCAGTGTCAGTAAATATGCTTTATTCATTGTCTTCTACCTATAACATTTGTCTTATTAAGCCAGCAATATAAATGCCAAAATTAATAAATGACACTATAAACAAGTATTTAGTTTTTTTGTATAAGTGCCCTAGTGATTGTACTTAAATTTAGAGCGGACTTACCATATTGACTAAATTATAAAGCGTAAGTGGAGTATGTCTATAACCCGTTTGAGTGTAGAGCGGAAGAGATTAGCATAACTTATTGATAAATATGAATTATATGGAAAGAAAGATATGAAAATATTAGATAAACTGTAAATGAAATAAAATTGTAAATTTTAAGCCTAAAATGCTTTGTAAGCATTACCGACAACGAAAAGAATCGAATGACGGTAAAGTTTACAATTTTATGAATGATTAGAAAAAATAGCGACGCATATTGATTTCAACTACATTACGATCGTAGGTAAATTCATTGATATTGGAGTCATTTTTGGTGTAAGTGTATTGTCCGTTTAAGGTCCAGGACTTAAGCGCGCCACTGCGAAAATCATGGCTGACGCCTAAAACGCTCAGTACTTCTGTTTCATCACGTTTTTCGGTGAAGCCATTTGCAGTATCGGCGGCTTTGTATCGGTAATCTCGAGCACTAACGGTTAAATATGCACGGGCATCTTTCCAGGCCGGCATTTGTCCACCAAGATAAATTTCTCCGCCAGTAGAACGTAGCGCTCCGCTATCGGCGCCATTGTCATGGTATTTCAGACCTGCTTGTATACCGACGGCTTGGTCGGCATAGTATTTGGCGATGTCCATGCCCCACACGGTTAATGTGCCTTTTAGTCCCTGATCAGCTGTTTCGTCATATTCGCGAGCCAATGTGATATTTTCAAAAGTGATTTCAAGGTCCTTTTTGATGCTATAGGTATACAGTGGGTTTATTCCAACGTAGTTGGCATAGGCATTATTACCAAAATAGATTTTGTCTAACTTAAAGTTAAAAGCAGCGCGCCACGAGTTTTCAGCAATTAAGGCAGGGCCGGTTGAAAGCGAAAGCACACCTACGTTAAAGTCGCTATTGCCAGAGGTATAGGCTTTGTTATAGGCGGTTGCCTGCGTTTGCCATTCAAAGTCGGCTATAGACTGATTAATATGCAGAGCAGAACTTGAGCGTGAACGGTGTGAATAGGTAAACATAAATTGTCCGCCGTTACCGTTATTTTCTGAGTTTTCCGGTGTGATGCCAATATCTTTGGCGGGCCCCAAGTTAATGTTAGAGTCGGTAAATGCTCCTAAAGAAATATACATAGATGAAGATGAGCGTTCTTCTGCACTTTTCATATCACCAGTGAGTTGTGCTAAATATGCAGTGATAGAGAGTTTAACTTCATCGGGTGTCTCGGGATCATTTAACACTGTAGTTAACTGGTCTTTAGCGTCTTGATAGCGACGAGTCAGGTGGTATGAAATAGCAAGCTCCAGGCGAGCACGATTTAAGCCGGGCTGATTACTAAGAATAGTTTCAAAAATTTCAATAGAATTAAATAGTTCACCATTTTGTCTATATTTAATAGCTTCTTGAAATAATGTTTCAGGGTCGAGCGCCTCTTCTGCAAAAGTTGTTTGTATGAATAGAGTTGAGCAGAGGAAGATTGGAGTTAATATCTTGCTAATCATTTGAATGTCCTTGTAGCACGAAATAATAAAATTTTTTGAGATAGTGACGTTTTTTATAGTGATTTACAAGTAAAAGTATAAATGCATCTCTTTGTGAATGCTTCGTTTGGGTGGTTTAAAGAAATTGAAATTTCAGCACAGGGTTAAGAATGGACTAGAATTAAAGCGCACATACTTAATGTGCAGGGCACACAAAACAAATAAGGGGTTGAGAAAAATTTATTCAAATAAAAAGCAACGTGTATTGTTTTGTGCGTGCCTGTTTGTATTTATTAGCTTACCAAATATTGCGATGGCTGGCTTGTTTGGCTATCAGGAAAAAGAGCGTAAAAATCTTAAAATGTTTCCACAGTGGCTGTCTGTGCTTGAACGAAATGTTAAGCAACGCGCAGCAGGTGATGTGTGTGAAGCGCAAAATCAACAAGCTTGTCAGATAAAAAACTGGTTAAATTACTTGCAGAGTATTCGTCACTTGCCAAAAATGCAGCAAGTAAACAAAGTCAACCGTTATGCTAATCAGCACGATTATATTTTAGATATTGATAATTATGGCCTGGAGGATTATTGGGCTACGCCGCAGGAATTTTTATATAACAATGGTGACTGTGAAGATTTTGCTATTACAAAAATGTTATCTTTAAAAATATTAGGCTTTAATATGCAAGGCATTCGGTTGGTGGTTTTACAAGATACAAATTTAAGAATTGCACATGCGGTGCTCGCGGTGAACACAAACAATGATATTTTAATTATGGATAACCAGGTGGATGATGTTATTTCTCATAAGCATATCGTACATTATGTACCGGTTTATGCGTTGAATGAAAAAAAGTGGTGGATGTTTTTGCCGCAATAATATTGAATAAATTAAATTTAAAAGAAACTAAATATGACAGCAACCTCACAACAAAAAAGTAAATTAAATTTCGTAAAATTGTCGCCAATATTGGCGAGTTTATTTTTACTTATTTTTATTGCAATAAGTTTATGGCTGATTTTTGAATATGCAGAAAAAGAGCGGGCAAGAGATTTAATAACGTGGCAATCAAGGTTGGCGCTACTGGCAGAGATTAGGGCATCGGCGGTAGAAGACTGGATTTCTGAGCGTAAAAAACAATTACATAAATTAGCAAATAACGACAGTTTAAAATTGTTTTTATCGGGATACGAAAATAAATCGCCAGATAATTTAGCCATATTAAATGTTCAACAAGCACATGTAAGAAATTTACTGCGCGCTAGCGCCGAGCGCTTTGGCTTCGCCGAAGATAAAGTCAGTGCTAATCACTTAAATTTAAATAAAAGCAGTGAATATGGTCTAGCTATTTTAGGTTCGCAACAACAGTTAATTATGTCGACTAGAGGGTTTGCTAAAAATATAAACAAAAACAAACCGGCAATACAAAACGTATTTGAAACTGCACGTGCACAAATTATAAATTTATATGCCGGTGAAAATCAACAACCTGTTTATGGTTACGTTATGCCGGTGTTTAGAATACAAGATGCCAAATCAAAGCGTCTTGTGGGTGCAGTTATGCTGCTATTAAATCCACAAAAGAATTTATACGGCATTTTGCAAAATAAACAAAGTGTAACCAAAACCGATGAAAGTTTACTGGTTAAGCGTGAAGGTCCTGGCCTGGTTTATATCAGCCCGATAAAAGATGGGTTTAAATTATTTCATCAATTGCCCGATAATAACAATCAACTGGCATCATCTTATGCTTTTCATAACCCCGGTGGCTTTGCACAGTTGCGCGACTATCGTGGTGAGCTAGTGTTGGTTACGGGGAGAAAGATTAAAAATAGTCCCTGGAGTTTAGTGCAAAAAATTTCGGCGCAAGAGGCCCTGTTTGAATCTAATGAGCATCAGAAATTTTTGCTCACTACATTTACGTTATTTGTTTTAATGATTGCCGCAGCCTTTGTTGCAATTTGGCGGCATAGTACAAGTATGCGATTGCAGATATTAAGTTCTACTTTAAAACGACGCACGGGGTTATTAGATGCGGTCACCAGTAATATTCAAGAAAATATTATTTTGTTAGATAAAAATCAACGGGTGGAATTTATCAATCAGGCTTTTTGTCAGGTATTGTCTGTGGACGCGCAAGACATTAAAACTAAAACATTGCATAGCGTGTTGGGAAAGGAAACGGCAAAGCGCTTAGTCTCTTGTGCGAGCAATGAAAATCATGCCCAGGTTGTTTCGCTTAGCCTGGAAAATATTGAGCGCATTTATCATGTCACCACCACTACGCTGGTTGCGGGTGAGCATCAAAATGATACGCTTTATGTGTTGCATGATATTAGTGAGCTGAAAGCCGAGCAGGAAAAACGTGAGCAATTAGGCAAAGGTATTATTGGAACATTAGTTAAAGCGGTAGATTTACACGACCCGCATTGCGCTAATCATTCGTCGCGAACAAGAGATGTGGCAATGTCAATTGCGGGTGAAATGCAATTAAATGAATTGCAATTAGAGTCATTAGAAATGGCATCGTTGCTAGCCAATATCGGCAAACTCTTTGTCGATAAAAATATACTCACAAAAATGCAGGCTTTATCGGATGAGGAATCTATTGCGCTTAAAAAGCATATTGAATATGCAGTCGATATTCTAGCGGAGTTAAATTTTAATGGGCCGGTGGTAGATATTATTTCACAAAAAAGCGAACGCTTAGATGGCAGTGGTTATCCAAAGGGCTTGACGGGAAATAACATTATGCTGGAATCGAGAATACTGGCAGTTGCAGATGCTTTTGTGGCGATGGCCAGCTCGCGGGCATATCGTGAAGGGCGCAAGGTAAACGAAGTGATTGATATATTACTGGAACAATCCGAAACCAAGTACGATCGTCACGTGGTTGCTGCGTTATTTCATATTTCCGAGAATAAAGCCGATTGGCAGACGTGGCAACGTATATAATAAAGCGCAAACAAATTAGAATATTAGTAATAGCTGTTTGTCTTTTGCGTCAATGACAGACATTATGACAGTAATTATAATAAAATGAATACAAGTTAGGAGCTTGTGATAACCATGTATGAATCTTTCTACGGTCTTAAGGAAAAGCCATTTACATTATTGCCAGATCCGGACTACCTTTATTTAAGCCCGAAGCACCAACGCGCCCTCACACTATTAGAATATGGAATGATGAATCAGGCGGGCTTCAGCGTGATTTGTGGCGACACCGGCGCGGGTAAAACCACCCTGATTCGACGACTATTAAGTGAGTTGGGCGATGATACAAAAGTCGGCCTAATTACCAATACGCATCAGTCTTTTGGCGAATTGCTCAACTGGGTACTAATGGCTTTTGGTCTGGATGGCGATGGTAAAAGTAAAGCCCAAATGCACCAAATGTTCATTTCGTTTTTAATTGAGCAATATGCAAGTAATAAACACACCGTATTAATAGTGGATGAAGCTCAAAATATGAGCGCTGATACACTCGAAGAATTGCGCATGTTATCGAATATTAATGCGGATAAAGACCAGGTTTTACAGGTGATTTTAGCGGGTCAGCCGACATTGCGTGAAACATTGCGCAAGCCCGAGCTTATGCAATTTGCTCAGCGTATTGCGGTCGACTATTACCTTGAGTCTTTAAGTGTTGAAGAAACGCAGGCTTATATACGCCACCGTCTTAGTGTTGCGGGATCAATAAAGGATATTTTTACAAAAGAAGCCGGTTCAGCCATTTTCAAATACAGTGGCGGAACCCCCAGGCTAATTAATTTGCTCTGTGATACGGCTCTGGTTTATGGTTTTGCGGAACAAAGTGAAATGATTAGTGAGCAGTTAGTGCATGATGTGGTGCGTGAGCAGCACAGTAACAGCATTATTCCAACCTTTAATACGGCTCAAACTGCAAGTCAGGTAGAGACCCAGCCGGCTAATACAAGCCAAGCGACAGCTGTAGAGCCGCCGCTAGTGAATGAGGCGGCAATAGAAAAAACCACCAAAAAGCACTTAGAAAAAAATCATGCAAATGGAACACGCGCGAACCTATCGCAGCAGTCGGTACAACAAACCAATAGTGTCGTCAGCGGTGCCGTTGGAACTAACCATGCTATCCCGGTTAGCCAAACCATGGAAACTGATGTATCTGAGAATGCACAGGCAGTAAAAGATGAATCCAATGTTACGCCAATAAAGGTGAATCAAGCTGAAGCTAAAATTGAAGCGCAAGCAGACAATGCAGAACAGTCTAAATCGTCTGAGGATACCAGTGATCAAAAATCGCTCAATGAAAATCAGCCGGATCGTTTTACCGACACCATAAAAAGCAGTATGGATGAATTATCAGCCGGGGAAATGAACGAAGGCCAACCAACTTGGGAAGAGAGGGTCCAGGAAAAGAGAGCACAGGAAAAGACAACTCAAAAAGAATCAACGAGCACAGCAACATCAGTAAAAACACCCCCGACGAGCCCAGGTGAAAACCTATCAGATGAAGGCTATGCAGGCCATAATCATCCCAACGAAGATGTTTATCCTATAGTACACATAGAGGAAAACCCTAAAAAAGGGATTAGCGTTGTTTTAATTGCGCTGGTGGGCGGAATGTTTGTTGCGTCGATTGCAATGATGGTAGCGGCCTGGATGATGTTTGGTGATGGCAGCAAGAATCAGCAAAGCGTGCCGACAACGGTTAGTGAGCAAGTTGAAAAACGTGAGTTAAAGGCCTTAGAAAAAGAACGAGATGCGGCACTGGCGGTGACTCGGGCGCTAGAGCGTGAACGTGATGCAGCGTTACAAGCAGCGAAGGCTCAAGAAAAAATAAGAGCAGCAGAGTTAAAGGCTTCTGAAATTTTGGCCGCGCAAGAGCGCGAGGCGGCTAAACGATTAAAGCAGGCGCAGGCCCGAGCGAGAGAAGCGGAAAAAGCCGAGATGAAGGCGATTGCTCGCGAGCGACAACTAAAGCTGAGTGCTGAAAAAAGAGAAGCCGAACTTGAGCAGCAGCGTTTAAATTTGCTGCGTGAAGAAAGGATTCGACTGAATGCATTGGCAGCAGAAGAGCAGCGGTTAAAACAGCAGCAGCTAAACCGTGAGCAAGTAGAACAACAGCGCCGGGAACCAGCCAAAGTTAAGCCTGTAACGCCAGTTAAAACGCCGCCACCAAAAGCAAAGAAAGAAGAAAGTTTTTCGGCTAACCCGTGTAATAGCCCCTCGGCTAAATTTTTATCAACCTGTAAAAAATAACAGTATAAATATTATATGGCTTTAGCATTATATTAAAGCCGCTTGCTTTGCAATAAAAATGTGAAACAGGTTTAAGATATGTCAAAATGGATCATTAAACTATTTATTAAGTAAAATAAAAAATAAATAGAAAATAAATAGAAAAAAACTTTGTTAAAGGATTAAATATGAGTGCCAAATACAGCGTATTAATTGTTATTGTTGTTGCCGCATTACTAGCAATAAATAGTCTCTGGCTATCCCAGTCAAAAACACATCTGTGTCCAGAATGTGAGCAGCCATCTCAGGCTGATTAATAATCAATATTTAATATTCTACTATAACTGAACTACACTATAGGTTTAGTACAGATGTTTTTGTTCGTCTGTAAATTTTGATAAAAATGAGAGCAATATGCCAATATCTGAAAAAAATCCGAAATATAGTCTTAAGTGGCGTCGTACAAAAATTATTGCAACATTGGGTCCAGCCAGTAACAGTGAAAAAAAGATTGCCGATTTGATTGATGCGGGAGTTAATGTTTTTCGTTTAAATATGTCACATGGCACGCATGAAGAACATCGAAACTTGGTAGCGCGAATTAAAAAAATATCAAAACGTAAAAAAATATATGTGGCTATTTTAATGGACTTATGTGGCCCCAAAATTCGTGTCGGTGAATTTGAAAAAGGTGAAATTGATATTGTTAGTGGAGAAGAAGTTATCGTTAGTTGCTCTACCACAACGGGAAAACTCGGCCTGATTCCTTCGCAATATAAAGCGCTTTATAAAGACGTAAAAAAATCTGAGAGAATATTATTAGATGATGGGAAATTAGAATTAAAAGTTAAGTCGATTAAAGATAAAGAAGTGAAATGTGAAGTAATTTACGGTGGTATTTTAAAAAATAAAAAAGGCTTAAATCTTCCCGATTCAAATATATCCACTAATAGTTTCACGGCAAAAGATAAAAAAGATACGCAACTGGCAGTAGAGTTAGAGGCAGATTTTTTAGCATTAAGTTTTGTGCGTGATGAAAAATGTATTAAAACACTTAAACGATTTGTAGAGAAGTTAGGTGGCGACATTCCGGTTATCGCAAAAATTGAAAAACCAGAAGCGGTAAACTGTATTGACAGTATACTTAAAGAAGCCGATGCAATAATGGTAGCGCGCGGCGACCTGGGCATAGAAATGCGCGCGCAGCAGGTTCCACTCATTCAAAAAGATTTAATCAACAAAGCGCGTTTGCATGCTAAGCCTGTTATTGTGGCAACCCAAATGCTCGAATCGATGATCAGCAGCTCTAAGCCAACGCGGGCAGAGGTCGGTGATGTGGCAACCGCGGCATTATCCAGTGCCGATGCGGTCATGTTATCTGCAGAAACCGCAAGCGGAAATTTTCCGGTGCTGGCGGTAAATATGATGGATGAAATTTTGCGTGAAATGGAAATTTATCAATGGGAAAATGGCAAGTTCGGAGAGACAGATTTTGAACAATGTGCGCAAATGATTGAGCCAGATAGAAAGGCTGTTGCAACCGCTGTTAAGTCATTAGCATCGGAGTTAAATTTGCAAGGCATAATCGTGCCGACAAGAAGTGGCTCAACGGCTCGTGTGTTGTCAGCAGACCGACCCAGCTCGCCATTAATTGGAGTGAGTAGTAAGCAAGAAGTGTGCAGGAGGCTGGCATTAAATTGGGGGGTCGTCCCCATTCACATAGAAGAAAAAATCACCCATGATTGGCAAGGCCTGTGTAACACGGTAGCGAAAATATGTGATTTGGCGAAGACAGGAAATAGAGTGTTATTGGTGTCAGGCTTTAGTAATGACGCGCAATTAAATGAGCCAGTTTTAAAACTAATGAAAATTAAATCTTTAGATTAAATATTCATTCGTTTTATTCTAAAAATACTAGTCCAATCCCGTCTGGCTCATGGCGCACTACTTTTGCTCGATTCACCGGTGGCTCCTCGCCATCGCCGAGTTGATTTTTGAGGCGGACTTTCACCTCAGTATCAAGAGCGGGTAGTTCAATATCATCAATAATGAGATAAAGCCCACCGTCACTAATGTTTCGAGTGCGAACGCTAACCATGCTTTTACCGGGAAGGGTAAGCTCAATATCGACTATAAGCCCAATGCGTAAATGCTTTCTATTTTCAGCTGACATAATACCTTAGATAATTATTGAACAATTAATAGCTAATAATAGCTGTCAATTTTCAATTTGCACAGAATTAAGTATCTGAGTGATATCTTTAAGCCATTGGCTAAATATCGGCTTAAGTTCCGGGATATTAAAAAGATCGTTATAAATGCCAGGGTTAACACTAATTAAAATGGTGTTATCCTCCTCGGCAAAGATTGCAATTTTTAAGGGTAGATAGGGCACAAACTGCGGGTATTTCGCAGACAACTGCTGTATCTGTTCACCTTTACCAAAAAACACCACTCGATATTTGTCAGTTTTATAACCTTTTTTGCTGAGCCCCACATCCACACGTTGTATACGGCTTAGTTCGTAACCTTGCTTGTTAATGGCTTCCTGTAATAGCGCCATGGTTTCAGGAAAAGCCTCAGAGGAGCGAACCATAATCATTTCGCCGGTATTTACCGCATGGCTCAGCATTGAATAAAACAGGCCGCAAACAATCAATAAAATGCGTAAAAATTTCATAGGCTGGCATCCTCTAAAATGCTGCTATAAACATCGTGCATTTGGTCGCAAGATTCATCGAGTTCATTGTTATTAAATAATTGGCTTAAGTGTTTAGGGTTAATGGTCATCATTTGTACTTTGCCATTATTTTCCGTTACCGTAATTCGGCAGGGTAAAAACATGCCGACCCGTGGGTCAATTTTCAACGCCTCATATAAAAAACTAAAACTGCAAAAATAAATAATGGTCTGGCGGGATGAAGAGTCGGCAGGTGACTTATCGGATTGCACATCAAAACCATAAGTTAAGGCCTGGTTGCGAATATGTACAAAATTAGAGCCGGTAATGGCACGCTTTACATTCTCAATGGTCTCATCAAAAAGATAGGGTGATTCAACAATTAAGCTGGCGGGCTCATCGTGATAAATGCCTTTAGATGTCAGCTTGTTTTTTTGAAAGCTGCGAATGTAACTGACTAAATCATTAATGTTTTTATCGTTTAAATCCAGCTGCTGCGCCGAAGGCATGGGAGTGTTTTTGCGGCCATTGCTAATAATAAAGTGCAACATTTCGTCGGGGGCAGAATTAAGTAAGCCTTGATTGTTAAGAGCGGGTGGGGTTATCGCAATGCCACTGGGTCGTGAAAAGTGTAAACCAGAACCTTTACCGCCCTGTGCATTTTTACCGTGACAGGCTATACATTTTTGTTTAAAAAGAACTTTACCGGAAAGCTGGTCAGCCGCGATGTTTTTTTTGCTCCAGACGGGGGCAGGTTTTTTGCGCCAGCTATTGATAAACTGAATAATAGAATTGATATCCGATTCAGACATCCAATAAAAAGATGGCATGATCCGGCCAGGACGACCCAGACGAATGGTTTGTTTTAAATAATGTTCAGATGCCGATTTTAAAAAATCATCATTAGATAACGGAACGCCCATTCCGCCCTGCCCATTATTTCCATGGCAGATGGCACAGTTATTTAAATAGAGGAATTTGCCGTGCTCGGTCGCGCTGCTTATTTGAAATGCATGGAGTATGAATAGAGTAAAAAATAAAAATACTCGGCAGGTGTTTTTTAAAGTAAATATATACGTCATCATAGTGAATAAGATAATAGCATGACTATCACGGTTTTTATTGAAATATATCAATTGCCTTAGGGTTCATAAGTGTGTGATAACGTTAAAAAATCAGGCATCAGATATATCATTCCATATTTTTTTAAGGCGGTTGGCAGAAACCGGTGATAGGGTTTTTATTTCCTGGGCAAACAAAGAAATTCGGTATTCTTCTAACAGCCAACGGTACTGCTCAAGCTGATCGGAATGTTGATGGTTTTTTGCTAAAAGCTCGGCGCGCTTTTTGTAATCATTCCACAAAGTAGAGATTTCAATTCTGGCCTTACGATCACGTTCGGGGTTGTTTTGTATTTTGTCCAGTCGTTTATCAATGGCATTTAAATAGCGGCTAAAGTTATTTAAATTGTTGTCATGGGTTTCTAAAATAAAATTTTTGTGCAATAAACTATTCAGTTGTTCTTGAATGTCACTCAAGGCATCTAACCAGTTTAAAGGAAGATTTTTTAAGCGTTTATTTAGCTGCTGATAGGCGCTTAATATTTTTTGTAATTTTTCGATAAGGAGTTGTAGATTTTCGTTAATATCCTGTCGGTTATTAAGTAACTTTTCAAATTCAGCTTTAGTTGTGGGTAAGTGTTGGGTAAATAATTCATCGATGATTCTATAGGTGATTTGCGATTTTAAGTGATCGCAACTACCAATGGGCATAAACTTAACACATAAGTTTTGTTGCTTTGAAAGCTCAGATTTTAAATGTTTAACTGGTTGAGATAAGGCATTAATAAATAATTGACGTAACCCCGAAAAATGTTGTTGTTGAGCATCGTGCTTTGAGCTGATGATTTCAATATTAACTTGTTTTCCTTTAGCAACTAAAGCGGGGAAGGCCTTTATTTTAATGCCGTGATTATTGATTTCGATATTAGCCGGCAGACTGTCTAATGCGTTGTAGTCAACGTTCTGTTTTTCAACGGCGTTCTGTTTTTTCAGCGGCTGGCTTTTGTCTTTAAAGCCTGAGTACTCCTGTTGCAATAAGCTAAGATCCCGACTTTGTTTTAATGTTTTTCCATCAGCGGAAATAACTTTAAAATTAAATCGTAAGTAGTCGGCTAGTTTTTCATGCTGCCAGGCATCATAGGGTACTTCTGTGCCGGTTATTTTTTTCAAATGCGCCGACATGGCGGTGGTTAAATTTGCTTTTCTAATTTCTAATGCATCAAAACAAATCTCCGCAAAGTTGGGTGCGGGTACAAAGTTTTTTCTAAGTTGTTTGGGCAGTGAGCGAATAAGCTCAGTCATTTTTTCAAGCAATAAGCCCGGTACTAGCCAATCGCAAGTGGTTGCGTTTAATGCGCCTAGCCCCGCAATGGGTGTGATTAAGGTTATACCATCGCAATGATGGCTGGGGTCAAAGTGATACTCCAGCGGAAAGCGAATATTATTGATTAAAATAGAGTCGGGAAATAAATGCTCGGAGACATGGTCGGCATTTTTTTTCATCAAATCATCAATATTTAAAATTAAATCATCGCCATTATTTTTTTTAAGCCATTTATTTAATTGTGGGCCACTGTAAATATCATCGGGTAAATGCTGATGGTAAAATTCATATAAATTATTGTCGTCAATTAAAATATCCTGACGGCGAGACTTGGCTTCAAGGGTTTCGACTTCTTTAATTAGCTGGCGGTTTTTTAAATAAAATTCATGCTTGCAGTCAAAGTCTCCCTGCACGAGTGCCGAGCGAATAAATATTTCGCGGGATTCTTTCGGGTTGATCGGGCCGTAGTTAACTTTGGTTCCCGGGTTAATCAATAAACCCAACAAGGTTGATTTACGTATGGCTGCAACTTGAGCTGATTTTTTTTCCCAATGGGCATCATTATAATTATGTTTAATCAAGTGTGGGGCTTTTTCGGTAATCCATTGGGGTTCTATTTTGGCGAGGTGACGGGCATAAACTTTTTGGGTTTCCACTATGTCAGATGCCACAATCCATTTGGGGCCGCGATTAAATAAACCTGAGCCGGGAAAAATATGAAACTTTCGTTGTCGGCATCCCTGATATTCATGGCCTTCATCTTTAAATCCAATCTGGCTTAAAAAGCCTGTAATGAGCGCGCGATGAAGTGCATCGTAATTAGATTCAGTAGAATTAAATGTTAACTTTAATTCATTCAACATTTTTTTTATTTGACGATGTGTGTCAATCCATTCGCGCATGCGTAGCCAGGAAATAAAATTATCTTTACACCACTTGCGTAATTTGTTGCCGGATAATTCTTGTTTAGTTATATGATATTGCTGCCAAATATTAAGCCAGCTAATAAAATCGGATTGTTTGTCAGTAAAATTTTTATGTGCTTCATCAGCGGCTTGTTGTTTGTTAAGTGGCCGCTCTCTCGGGTCTTGTACAGCCAAGGCAGACACAATAATTAGCGCCTCGGTTAAACAGTTTTCATGTTGTGCTTCAATTAAAACGCGGCCTAGTTTCGGATCGATGGGTAAGCGCGATAATTTTTTACCCAAAGTTGTGATCTTGTGATGACTGTCAATGGCGCCGAGTTCGTACAACAGTTTATAACCGTCACTAATGAGTCGGCTGTCGGGTGGTTCAACAAACGGAAAATCTTCAACGTGACCGAGTTGCATTTGTTCCATCTGTAAAATAACCGCAGCTAAATTGGTGCGCTGAATTTCCGGTTCGGTAAATTCACTGCGTAAGTTAAAATCCTCTTCGGAATAAAGTCGATAACAAACACCCGCACTCACGCGCCCGCAACGGCCTTTGCGTTGGTTGGCGGAAGCCTGCGAAATACGTTCGATTGGCAGACGTTGAATTTTACTGCGCCAGGAATAACGCGAAATGCGTGCTAAGCCGCTATCAATAACATATTTAATGCCGGGAACCGTCAGTGAAGTCTCGGCAACATTAGTAGATAAAATAATGCGGCGTTTACCACCCGAGCTTTTAAATATTTTATTTTGTTCGACGGCAGATAGGCGTGCTAATAAAGGTAAAATTTCGGTGTTATGTAAATTTTGCTTTGACAGGTAATCGGCGGTTTCGCGAATGTCGCGCTCGCCGCTTAAAAAAACTAAAATGTCGCCGTAACTCTGGTGAGTGATTTCATCAACACAATCCGCAATGGCACTTTGTAAATCGCGGCTTTTACCTTCGCCATTTTCAATGCTGCGGTATTGCACTTCAACCGGAAAAGTTCGCCCCGATACTTCGATCATCGGTGCATTATTAAAGTGTTTAGAAAAACGTAGCGGGTCAATTGTTGCAGAGGTGATAATAACTTTTAAATCGCGGCGTTTTAAAATAAGGCGTTTTAAATAACCCATTAAAAAATCAATATTTAAACTGCGCTCGTGAGCTTCGTCAATAATGATGCAATCGTATTGATTGAGAAACGGGTCGTGATGAATTTCTGATAATAAAATGCCATCGGTCATTAGCTTAACTAAACTGTTTTCTCCCAATGAATCACTAAAGCGAACTTTGTAGCCAACGATGTTTCCGGGCTCAGATTTAAGCTCTTCGGCAATGCGGTTGGCAACCGAGCGCGCCGCTAATCTTCGGGGTTGAGTGTGCCCAATCATCGCACGCATGCCGAGTCCCGCATCAATACACATTTTAGGCAGCTGGGTAGTTTTACCCGAACCGGTTTCACCGCAAATCACAATGACCTGATTATTTTTAATTGCCTGAATAATTTCATCGCGTTTTTGGCTTACCGGCAGGGCATCGGGGTAGGTCGTTATGGGTTTGCTTTGCAGGCGCTTTGTATATTGTTGGCTCGAGCGCTCAATGCGCTGTTGTAGTTTGACAATTAACTCATCGGCGGGTTTACTGGACTTTAAGCGCGATTGTATTGATTGAATTTTGCGCCGTGCTGTAAACTGATCTTTCAGCATCATCTGTGAAATAGCGTTTTTCAGTTGTTTAAGCAGAGTGTGAACGGAAGCCTGGCTCATAAAGATTGAATGTGTAAAATTAATAAAATGTAAATGGATTAGCGCTCACGCTAATGAGCGGGCTAATTATGAACTATATCAATAGTAAGTGTGCATTTTTATGCCGATTGGCGTGCATTATATTCGGGCTATGTCCAGATTAGGCATGGGCTATGCATTAAAAAATTATATGTTCAGCTAAACGCCATATTACTGACGGGCTGAGAGGTATTTTTTAGCTGGATAAAACAAAGGTTTATGAGTAGGAGTATGATACAAAAATTAATCAGGATTTTCATGGCGTTTGTGCTAGCGGTTTTGTTTATGCCGGGCTCTGTATATGGCGATACACAGCGCCCTTGGCCGATTATTACCTTTACCTGTGATAAAGCTAAAAATGAAGTGAAATTAAAAAATGAAGTGAAATGGGGAGATGCGGGGAAAAATTTTCCTTTTAATGCTGAGCAAGGCACCTATAGCCCGTGGGCGCTAGTGGCCTTTGAAGACCGGGCTAATCGTCGTCTATTATCAGAAAAGGCCCAACTCAATCTTAGTTGTCAGTTGGGTGGCTCAAATTATCGTTTTAATATTAGACCTAAAATGTTCAATACCAATTTTAAAGCCAAGTGTGGTGATCGTCTGTCGGTTATCATTTCGATTTTCAGAAATGATGTGCTGTTGTTAGAAAATAGAGCGATGGAGCGTTTTTGCAATGGTAATGCTCCGGTATTGCGCGGGGTGAAAATAAAAGGCGCAAAAGGCAGTATTAAGCTTTACGAAGTGCCTAGAAGTCGGTTCTATTGATTGGTTTTTTGTAAAGTCAAAAATCCATACATAACATCCTTTTTATAACCTACCTACTAAAAAACAAAGTGAGTTTTTGATATAGATATCAAATTGTATATGCTCAATGGTATAGAGCAAACATCCATTAAAACAATACACCTAATACATGATATTAAAGAGCTGATGATGCATTACAGGCATAATATTAGAAATCAGTTACCCAAAATATGCAGTCAGGGTTGAATAAATAACTTATTTAAACATCCGTATACAAAAATAGACATCATAATTAATGATTTAAGGGCAAGCAGAATAATAGCGACAAAGTAATTAGATCAATTAGCGGAACAGGGTTTTTACAAAAAGAAAAATTAAATAGAAGTAATTATTATATTAACCAACCACTGTGTAAGTTGTTTATTGAAAATAGCTGTTACATGTGTCTTAAGAAGACAACAGTTAAAGTGCCGTGCACTGGAGGGTGAAGCCGTTAAAAAACATGAAATGATTTTAGTCTGAGCGCCCGGACAATCCTCTTGGCGAGGAATAACCGAAGAAAATGGCGCGCCCTAGAGGATTCGAACCTCTGACTTCCACCTCCGGAGGGTGGCACTCTATCCAGCTGAGCTAAGGGCGCGCAGGCGGTGGAGTATATCAGAATACACGCCGTCGACAATCAATGAGTGATTCTTTCATGGCTCGTGTGTGCCGGGGGTTAATATAGTTGTGAATCTATCTCCATTCTGAAATATAATACGCGCCTGTCTAAAAACATAAATCAGGGGATTTACCCAATGCCAGGCCCAAAAATCATCTACACCGAAACCGACGAAGCACCTGCTTTAGCGACCTATTCATTGTTGCCAATAGTGCAGGCCTTTACCCGTGTAGCAGGCGTAGATGTAGAAACCCGGGATATTTCATTGGCGGGTCGCATCATTGCGAATTTTCCGGAACACTTAAAAGACGAGCAAAAGCAAAGTGATGCATTGGCTGGGCTGGGCGAGCTGGCGAAAACGCCGGATGCTAATATTATTAAGTTACCGAATATCAGTGCGTCGGTTCCGCAATTAAATGAGGCGATTAAAGAACTGCAATCGCTGGGTTATGATGTGCCTGATTTTCCTGAAAGCCCTAATAATGATGCCGAACAGGAAATTAAAAATCGCTATGCAAAAGTTCTGGGCAGTGCGGTGAACCCTGTGTTGCGTGAGGGTAATTCTGATCGACGCGTGGCAGGGCCGGTAAAAGAATATGCACAAAAAAATCCGCATTCAATGGGTGAGTGGAGCAGCAATTCAAAGTCTCACGTGGCGTCTATGTCAGCGGGTGATTTTTATGGCAGCGAACAATCGACGGTGATTGAAAATGCCGGTGATGTAAAAATTGAATTATTTTCAGATAACGGTTCGACTCAGGTTTTAAAACAAAAAACACCGGTGTTAGCTGGCGAAGTTATTGACGCATCGGTAATGAGTTGCAAAGCACTGCGTGATTTTTTTGAAACGCAAATAGAAGAAGCAAAAACACAGGACGTGTTACTTTCATTGCACATGAAAGCGACGATGATGAAAGTATCAGACCCGATTATTTTCGGTCACGCAGTGAGTGTTTATTTTAAAGATGTATTTGAAAAACACCGAACAACATTTGAAAAAATAGGTGTCGACACGCGCAATGGTTTAGGCGATGTGTATGCAAAAATAGCCAGTCTGCCTGATAATCAACGTAAAGAAATTGAAACCGATATTTTAGCGGTTTATAAAACCCGCCCAAAATTAGCGATGGTAAATTCGGATAAAGGCATTACGAATTTACATGTGCCCAGCGATGTGATTGTAGATGCATCAATGCCAGCCGCTTTGCGTTCTTCCGGGAAAATGTGGGGTGCGGATAATAAATTACACGACACCAAAGCAATGATTCCAGATCGTTGTTACGCAGGAGTTTATCAAGAGGTGTTTGTCAATTGCAAACAACACGGTGCATTTGATGTGGCCACTATGGGCAATGTGAGCAATGTGGGTTTAATGGCGCAAAAAGCCGAAGAGTACGGCTCGCATGATAAAACATTTCAAATTGAAAGCAGCGGCACGGTAAAAGTTAGCGATGCGGCGGGCAATGTTTTATTAGAACACAAAGTTGAAGTGGGTGATATCTGGCGCATGTGTCAAACTAAAGATTTACCGATTCAAGATTGGGTAAAGCTGGCGGTAAACCGTGCAAAAGCAACAGGTCAGCCAGCTATTTTCTGGTTAGATAAAAACCGCGCACACGATGCAAATATTATTGTAAAAGCGCAAACGTATTTAAAAGATCACGACACTTCTAATTTAGAAATTAAAATCATGTCTCCGGTGGATGCGATTAAATATACATTAGATAGAGTGCGAGCCGGTGAAAATACTATTTCAGTAACAGGCAATGTGTTGCGTGATTACTTAACCGACTTATTTCCGATTTTAGAATTAGGCACGAGTGCGAAAATGTTATCGATTGTGCCGCTATTAGCCGGTGGTGGTTTATTTGAAACCGGTGCGGGTGGTTCTGCTCCGAAACATGTGCAGCAGGTGTTAGAGCAAAATCATTTACGCTGGGATTCACTGGGTGAGTTTTTAGCGATTGCGGTTTCACTGGAAGACTTAGCAGAAAAAACTAAAAGTAGTTTAGTAAAAGTTTTAGCCGAAGCATTAAATAAAGCCAATAGCTTATTTTTAACCAATAATAAATCGCCTTCACGTAATGTTGGTGAGCTTGATACCCGTGGCAGTCATTTTTATTTGAGTATGTACTGGGCGCAAGCACTAGCTGAGCAAAGTGATGCTAAGGTGCTGCAAGAAAAGTTTTCACCGATTGCAAAACAGTTAACGGAAAATGAAAATAAAATTGTCGATGAATTAAATGCTGTGCAGAGGAAACCGGCGGATATTGGCGGGTATTATTTGTCGGATAAAAATAAAATTTCGAAGGTAATGCGACCGAGTCAAACTTTGAATGCGGTGATTGATAGTATTTAATGATTTAAAAATAATATTGTAGGAATTAGCTTTAGCTTACGATAGCTAGCACGATGTAAAGAGAGTTACCTAATTATGTATTTATTGCTCACTTCATTGGTTAAAGCTAATCACTGCAATGGAAAATACTTGCGGTTATTTTAAAATATAGTCATTTTGTTTTTTGTCTGCTCTTGACAGCATGAGTTAAGAGGGGGAAAACTTAGTTCATAAAGCGGTCTAACGAGCGATAAGAAATGGCTTCGCTTAAATGTTTGGCATTTATATTTTCTTGGTTATCTAAATCTGCAATCGTGCGACTCATTCTTAAAATTCGGTGATAAGCTCGCGCCGATAATTTTAATTTTTCCATCGCTTTATCCAGCAAATTAACTTCAGACGTTTTTAATACACAAAACTCTTCAGTTTCGCGGCTACCCAGTTGAGCATTGGTTTTTCCGCAACGTTGCATTTGTTTTTCAAATGCCAATGCAACACGTTGTTTAATGGTGTGGGTGCTTTCTATGTTTTCATTGTTTTCTGTTAACGTTTTTCTATCAACGGCGGGTACTTCAATATGAATATCAATTCGATCAAGTAGCGGAGCCGAAATTCTTGAGCGATGTTTTAATTGTTGTTCGTGGGTACATTGGCACAAGGATTTTCCATCGCAGTTATAACCCTGCGGGCAGGGATTCATTGCCGCAATTAACTGAAAGTTAGCGGGGAATTCTGCCTGCCGGGCGGCTCTCGAAATAGTAATGCTGCCGGTTTCTAGCGGCTCGCGTAAAACATCTAAGGTGTGGCGGTCAAATTCGGTGAGCTCGTCTAAAAATAGCACGCCGTTATGTGCCAATGAAATTTCGCCGGGTTTGGGATTGGAGCCGCCACCGACTAATGCAACACCCGATGCGGTATGGTGCGGGCACCTAATAGGTCGCTGCCCCCATTCCTCAATATTAAATCCCTGGTTACTAATGGAGCGCACCGCGGCGGTGTCGATGGATTGCTGTTCGCTGAGTGCAGGCAGTAGGCCGGCGAGTCGAGAGGCGAGCATGGTTTTGCCGGTGCCGGGTGAGCCCACCATTAGCATATTATGGCACCCAGCTGCTGCAATTTCCAAAGCACGTTTGGCGCGGTGCTGACCTTTTACATCGCTCATATCGAGAGTGTGTTTGGGGGTTATCGGCGGGGAAATTTGCGGGCGCTGTAAATCTTCTTGCTGGTGCAGGTAGCGACAAATATCGAGTAAATGTGCGGCTTGAAAAACATCCGCCTGTTTAATGAGTGAGGCCAGTGCGGCGGAGGCAGTGGGTAAAATTAATGTGTGTTTTAATTTATTGGCACCCATGGCAACCGGTAGTGCGCCGCTCACGGGGCGCAATTCGCCGCTAAGGGCCAGCTCACCATGAAATTCAAATTGCGTTAAGTTGTCGTCGGGAATTTGTTTAGAGGCCGCCAGAATACCGATGGCAATGGGCAGGTCGTAACGCCCACCGTCTTTAGGTAAATCCGCGGGGGCTAGGTTGACGGTAATGCGCTGCATGGGAAAATCAAATCCCGAATTAAGAATGGCTGCGCGCACCCGGTCTTTGCTTTCGCGTACCGCCGCTTCGGGTAGGCCAACAATGGAGAGTGCGGGCAGGCCGCTGGAGATATGCACTTCAACGCTCACCGGCAATGCGGTGACGCCATTAAGTGCCTGGGTGTTGATTGACGCATATGACATGGATTCCTTTCCTTTCTGATAGTCTAAATTATTCAGCTTTATTTGGAGCGGTCCTGCAAGTTTGTATGCCCAATTTTAGTTAATGGGTTATTTAAGTTTTGCTACTTGTGTTTCTAAATCTTTGAGCTTTTCCAGTGTACGCGCAAGCAAGGCACTTTGCACATCAAACTCTTCGCGGCTCACTAAGTTCATTTGACGCAGGCTGGACTCTAAAACCGAGCGTAAATTATTTTTAGCATCGGCCTGCAGGGTTTTGAAGCCTTCGGGCAGCGCGGCGGATAGTTTATCGACCAGGTCATTTAAATTTTGATTGTTAATCATCTGAGTTCCCGTGTGTGTTTTATGAATGCGTATCTAAGGATAAACCAGGCTTAAGTGTACAGTAATTGGTTCGCACCTGCTTTGTGCAATCAAGCGCACCAATACAGTGCTTTCGGGTTAAAGGAGGGTCATAACAGTGCGCAATAGGGAGTGATATATACAAATTAGAATATTAGAAATAACTTTAAGCATATGATTTAACTTAATAAATGTTAATTGGCACGGCTGCTGCAGTGCTTCATATTGTATATTATTGTAAACATTTATCAGAGGTTAAACATGAAAAAGCTAAACGTTTTAGCAATCAGCGCAGCAGTAGCTGGAGCATTATTAAGTGTAAGTGGTACAACAACAGCTGGCGTAACTGCGAATGTCGGTGCGACTTCTAACTATTTATGGCGTGGTACTTCTTTGAGTAATGAAGCCGCTGCTGTTTATGGTGGTGTAGATTATGCGCATGATATTGGCTTATATGCGGGTCTTTGGCAGTCTAGCGAAGGTGCAACAGGTAGTGCTGAAACAGATTTATATTTTGGTTTTGCAGGTGAAGCGGGTGACTTTACGTATGATGTAGGTTACCTCTCTTACATGTACCTACAGACAGATCCATCAGCAGACTTTTCTGAAATTTATGTATCGGGTGGCTGGAAATTTGTAGAACTGTTTTATTCGAATTCCAGTGATTTAGAGCTAGGCACTGGTAAAGGTTCTGATTATTTAGCACTAACATTGTCGTATGACAGATTTTCATTTGTCTATGGCGATTACAGTTTTGAAGATTCAAGCAATGATTACTCGCACTTTGATTTAGGTGTTGCATTAACAGACGAGCTTAGCCTGACGTATTCAAAAAATGATGCTAATGGTGTAGAGGGCGATGGCCGAATCGTTGTCGCTTACACATTAGAATTCGACGTTAAGTAAGCTGTTTTTATAAAGAACAGCTTATGTTGAGCTGTTCGACTTGGAGCATAAATATGAAATTAATTTCTGCAATAATAAAACCCTTCAAGCTGGATGATGTGCGTGAAGCACTATCAGAAATCGGCGTGCAAGGTATTACCGTAACTGAAGTGAAAGGCTTTGGTCGTCAAAAAGGTCACACTGAATTATATCGCGGCGCTGAATATGTGGTTGATTTTTTGCCAAAAGTAAAACTCGATGTGGCCGTTGATGATGGCATTGTTGAGCAGGTGATTGAATCTATTCGTAATGCAGCGAACACGGGCAAAATTGGTGATGGCAAAATATTTGTTTATCCCGTTGAGCAGGTAATTCGTATTCGTACCGGCGAAAGCGGGCCTGAAGCACTTTAATTTTCATTGGGGGTAACAAAGTGGAAAATCAAATTTTCGAACTTCAATATGCTATGGACACCTTTTATTTTTTGGTGTGCGGTGCATTAGTAATGTGGATGGCGGCGGGCTTCTCAATGTTAGAAGCCGGTTTAGTTCGTTCAAAAAACACAACTGAAATTTTAACCAAGAACGTCGCATTGTTTGCGATTTCTTGCATTATGTATTTGGTGTCGGGCTATGCGATTATGTATGGTGGCGGCTATTTCCTTGCGGGTATTGAAGGTGGTGACACGTTAGTTGCTGATGCATTAGCGGCTTCTGCTGAAAATGGTTTTGGTGGCGATTCTGTATATGCAGATGCATCAGACTTCTTTTTCCAAGTGGTTTTCGTAGCAACAGCTATGTCGATTGTTTCGGGTGCGGTTGCTGAGCGCATGAAGCTTTGGGCTTTCTTAGCATTTGCGGTTGTAATGACAGGTTTTATCTATCCAATGGAAGGTGCATGGACCTGGAATGGCGATGCGGTATTTGGCATGTATAATTTGGGTGACCTTGGGTTCTCTGATTTTGCAGGCTCTGGTATTGTTCACATGGCCGGTGCATCAGCAGCGTTAGCTGGGGTGCTTTTACTGGGTGCGCGTAAAGGTAAATATGGCGCAAATGGCCAAATCAATCCTATCCCGGGCGCAAACTTACCTATGGCTACATTGGGTACATTCATTTTATGGATGGGCTGGTTTGGCTTTAACGGTGGTTCAGTTTTAAAGCTGGGCGATATTGCAAATGCTAACTCAGTTGCGATGGTATTTTTAAATACTAATGCAGCCGCAGCGGGTGGCGCAATGGCCGCATTAATCGTGGCGCGTTTACGCTTTGGTAAGGCCGATTTAACCATGTTGTTAAATGGCGCATTGGCCGGTTTAGTGGCAATTACTGCTGAGCCTTCAACACCGACTGCACTACAGGCAACCTTGTTTGGTGCAATGGGTGGTGTATTGGTTGTATTTAGTATTACACTGTTAGATAAGCTTAAGATTGACGATCCCGTTGGTGCAATTTCGGTTCATGGTACCTGTGGTCTGTTAGGTTTATTGTTAGTGCCATTAACTAACGATGGCTCTTCGTTCTCGGGTCAGTTAATCGGCGCAGCGACAATTTTCATCTGGGTATTTGGCGCAAGCTTTTTAGTCTGGATGGCGCTTAAAGCTATTATGGGCTTACGCGTAAGCGAAGAAGATGAATACGAAGGAATGGATCTCGTTGATTGTGGAATGGAAGCTTACCCTGAGTTTACAACCAAATAGCGTGGTTGGTAAATGCCAGTGGAATTGACTCCTGCTGGTTTGTGGTCGAAGCCGGTGCAATAGCACCGGCTTTTTTTGTTATAATGAAAAAGTTAAATTTAAATGAAAACAATTTATGTTGAAAAAAATATTTATTATTTTTCTGTTATATCTTCATGCTGATTTCGCTTTCGCCGAAATATATAAATGGATGGATGAACAAGGTAGAGTGCATTATGGCGATAGGCCTTTGGCCAATTCAACTGAAATGGAAATTGATAACGCAAAAAAATCAAATGTGAAAATAAGTCAGTCCAGAGAAGAGAGTCGGCAGCGACTATTAAATGCTTATGATGAAGATAATAAACGTAAAGCAGAAGAAAAAGCAAAATCTAAAAATCAGAAAAAAGAATTAGCACGACGTTGTTCACGTTCTAAAGACAGGTTAAAAAGCTATGAGCGAGCAAGGTATTTGTATACAGTAGATAAAGATGGTAATCGTATTGCGATGTCAAATGAAGAAAGAGATAAAGCCACATCGAGAGTGAAAAAAAACATTAATAAATATTGCAAATAAGCCTGTTTAACCTATTTTTCTGAATTGCGATTTACTAGCAGGTTTAGTGAATAATGCATCATGTTTATAAATTTTTGATAAGCCTTTATTTAATTCATTAGTAAATTCAGCCGCATCCTTTTCTAGCATTTTAATGCCCTTTCGATTTACAAAAATTAACATTCCGGTATGGTTGTTTATTAATGCTAGGCGTAATCTTCGAGTCGGCACGGCGTCATCAATAAAAATTTCGCACCAAACCCCCGGTTTAACATTGGAGGGCAATAAAGTAATTTTTTGTTGCACGCTCTGTGTATCACTACTTGTTTGTTTTACAACAAATTCAGAGTTTCGTAGCATGTGATTAAAGTGAGACAATAGTGATTTAATTGATGTTTCAACAATATCTTCATGGTTATAGCGTTGTAGCAAGTGATTGTTGCGGCGAACAATATTCATATAGCTGATTTTAAGAAGTTTGTATTGTTTGGGATTTTGTATGGGCTGAATAGCATTTAATAATTCATTAAAAATACTCAAAGCTTTAACCCATTGTGTACTGTTTATATTGTGTTTTTTTAATAAATAAAATAGTGTCGTAGGCCAGAGTTTAAGAATTAAATCCTGGCAGGGCGTGGGAATATCGCAGCCTTGAATGCAGTGTTTTACTTTGTGGTTAACTATTTTTTTAAAATGTGTGTTTGGGTCGAGGTTGTTTTGGCTATGCTCTTTATGTTTTTTTTGTAATGTTTGTGTAAATTTTTCTAGCTGTCGGTTAATCGCAGAAAATTTACTGGCATTAGGGTTTGAATTAAATAACTCTGATAATATGCGTTCAGTTATGGAAACATCAGAACTATTTTTAATATGTTTAGAGAGTTGCTTGGTAATAAAAAGTGTTCGGCGAGCAGGGTGTTTTGGGTTAGTTAAAAACCCAGGGTCGGTTTGACTTAATTTATGAATCGGCAGCTGTAAACGTAGTAATGCAATTTTAAATTCGGCAGGTAACTCGGCGTCACTGCTGATCGCATTGAAAAGCTGATCAATAAAATCTGATAGTTTGTCACTCATAATATTTAACCGTTACATTATAAAATCAAGACTAAATGTCTTATATTTGTTTTGTGTAATGCACATGAATGACATTCATAACAGTCAATTGGCACTTAAGCAGGTAGGCAAAAACACCTTCGGTGGAGTATAAAGCCATGCTATTATTTGCTCATTTATGGATATAAAAAATTTAACTAGAAAGTGAACTGATGACCATGCCAAGTGCGTGATCAAAGGCCGAATGATCGGCGATAATTTGTGATGTGTCAGCGGCCAATTCTTCAGTGAATGTCTCGGCATCTTTTTCAATCACCTTTATACCAACCCTATCTACAAAAATCAGTTTAGCTTCTTCCATGATAATGACAGATAGTTTAACTCGGCGAGCAGCGGAATCTTCGCCATTGAAAACTTTGAACCATACGCCCGGTCTAACTTCTTGTGGAAGGTGAGCGATTTTTTCGCGAGCTAGATTAGACTGTTCTAACAGTGGATCTATAATTTCTTCTTCTATATCTAACTCGGGTTCTGCCATTAAATCGACAGTTTCATTGCTACCGTCTCCTATGTTTTCATCTACGCTGATAAAATAAGTGCTGCTAGATGCGTTGGCTGGATTGAACTGGCTATTTTCGAGCATGCTTTCGAAATTAATAAAAACATTGTTGATTTCAGTTTCAACTTCAACAGGATTTTGTTTGGTGTCCAATAAGTCATTATGAAACTTATCAAGCGCTGTGTCTTTTTCAGTTTTTAATTTGTTGTAAGCATGCGAGGATTCAATGGGTTGTAATAATTGAATCATTTTATTAACGGCGGTTACCGCGTCATGCCATGTATCACTGCTTTTTCCAAATTTAATGTAACGATGAAACATTAAAGTGGACCAGTTTTTAAGAATTAAATTTTGCGCGACTTTTGGAAGCGTTTTTCCCATAACATGATATTGAATTTCTGCCAACACAACTTCGCGAGCATGATTTTGTAACACAACTTTCTGTGTGGCTTTTTCTTTTTCAGCCGTTTTTTGTAGCTCTTGAGCTTCAATAGATTCAAGTTGTTTTACGGTGGTTTCAAAGCTGCTGTTGCTAATATCAAAGTCATTGAGAAGAGATTCTACAACCCTTGTCAATGAAGTAAACAATGCATCATTATCTGAAGCGAGTCCACGGCCTAAATGAGCAATCAAATTCAGAGTGGTTCGACAGGGGTGCTCGCCATCTGCAAAAAAGTTTTTATCCAGCATGGCTATTTTTATTACGGGTATTTGTAAGCGCAGTAGTAAATTAGTAACGGGTTCAGAAATGCTCGTATCTTCAATGATGGCATCAAAAAGCATTTCGATAAAGTCGATGGTTTTTTCATCAACCTGATTAACTTGTTTGGTGATTGCACCACCGCTGCGGCTGCCCATGTCGGCGAGTAATGCGCGTTTAAAGTCTGCCGCATCAATCTGTTCTACGAGCGCTGAAGACTGCGCGACATTGTGTTGCAAATTTGATAGTGCATGCATCACATCGCGGCGATCATAATATTGCATGCCCGCCGTTGATGGCGCATTGTTGGCGGTGGTAAATGAGGATGGTATACCTGGGCCGGAGGCGGTTAACTCGCCATTAATAAACTGATTAACAACTCGGTGTACTTCATTATGTGTGCCGGCGGTTAATTCGTTATTGCCACCGCCACCACTGCCTGCTGAATATTCGCCGCCAGTATTTTTTCCAGTATGGCCTCCAGTACCAACGGGTTGCTGTGGTTTGTTAAAGTTAGGGCTGGATTGATTGTAATTAAAGCCGGCACCTTGTTGGTGGTTTCGGTTACTAAAAGTTGTTGCCTGACTTGGGTTATAAGTGGGGTTTTCCACATAAACTGCATCGGTTTCAGAGTCGTTTTTATCGGCAATAGTGGGAGGTGATGTGTTTTTTTGCGGAGACTGTATCGCGCTTTCCAATTTTATTTGAGGCAGTATTCCTTGATCAATAAACAATTGGTTTAATTTTAAATATAAAGGCTCTAAATGAAGAATAACTTCTTGATCAAACAATTTATAAAGCACTAATTTATTATTGGTGGAAAGCTCTATTTCAGCTAACGCATTTTTAAAGGATTCACAAATGTTTTTTGGTGCCAAAGCGTCTTTATTAAAAATGCTGGCTGCTTTTAATGACAAAAATTCGATGCGTGCTTCAAGGTGGCTAACCGCTTCGCCGTATAAATTCATGGCTTTAGAGTGCATGGCAGAAACGGCAACCATTTCTTCCATTTCGTCCTGGTCTACTAAACTTAGCTCGTCGGGCAAAATAGAATCATTTTTTTCGTCTTGTTTTTTTCCGGGTTGTAAATAGGTTTTCAAATTAGCGGCAAAGTTTTGTCCGATATGTTTACGCTCAATGCGAAGCATGCGCATGGTATCGAAATATTGGCTTTGGTCTTCATTGGAATTAGCATTTTCTGCTAGCTGAAAAAGCATGTCATCGGCACCATCAAACATACGGCCGATTAATTCAGAAAGTTCTTCGTTAAGGCAACTTGCAATTTGACTGGTTAATGGTTTCAGCTTGTCAGCTGAGCCTTGCCCGGATGATCTGGATGAGTTGTTAAATTGATGTATGATTGCACTCATGTACGTCTATCCAAAACTGGAATTAATTACATAGAATGGCACTATGGTTTTATGCGAAAGGTGACTAAGTGTAAATATTTTCACTCGAAAAAATACAGCTTTAGGCTTTTGCGTTAGTGCGCATCTTCTTGTGAAGGATAATCCTTCGGATGCTTTTAACATTTGATGTGAGTCTGAAACAAGTCCCACATATAGTAGTCAATTTAGCCTTTTATCAATCAGTCTGTCGTGAAGTGAATCACAAACACCTGTATCGGTATAATCTGTGTGACTTTAACATGCTCGACACAGTTTAGAAGCTAAAATAACTTTAGCCATTAAGCATTGGTATTTATAGTAGAAACAGATGTGCTTTCATATATATACGATAAGTGGTTAATTTAAGTATGTTGGTAAATTGGTGGTGGGGCTAAACCCGTGGGCAGATTATATCCAGCACTTCACCCGCCTGTTCCCAGGCTTGCTCCATTACTTCGGGTAATATTTTTAAGTTGAGACCGGTGAATTTTAGTGATTCAGGATCAAACCCCGGGTAATCGTTTAGTAATGTTTCGTCGATTTCGATATCCGGTTCAAGCGCATTAACAACGCAATTAGCAATATGCACAATAGATGCCTCCATGCGGAATTTTTTGGCTTTTGATGGGGTGTGATGAAAGGCGACGACTTCTTTTAGCGTGTCAGAAAGTTTCCACGCATTGATGAGTGCCGCACCGACATCCCCGTGGGTAAAGCCAATAATCTCTTTTTCTGCGCGATATAGCTGGCCATCGGAATCCGCTGCGCCAATTAATACCTGCTGAGAGAGCTCCGGCTCTTTGAAGTATAAAATCAGTTTGCCAATGTCATGCAGCATGCCGGCGACAAATAGCCTTTCACCGTGCAGGATATTGCAATGTTTTGATAGTAGGCGCGAAACAATACCGGTGTGTACGCTGTGGCGCCAGAAAAGGTCGATATCGATGAGCTGGTTGGGGATGCGTTTAAAGGTATCCACCGCCGATGTGGCGAGCACCAAATTGCGTAAATCGTCTTCACCAATAACCGATACCGCACGGCTCACTAATTCTATTTGGGCCGCCAAAGCATAATAAGCGCTATTGACAATGCGTAAAATTCGCGCGGTGAGGGCGGGGTCGTGGCTAATAATGTCGCCAAGTTGTTTGGCGTTGTGATTGGGGTCTTCGAGTATTTGTGAGACGCGGATATATATTTCTGGAAGTGAAATAAGTTTGACGACGCCTTTTACCAGGTCTTCGGGTTTGCGAGCCATTACGTCCCCTATTTGTGCAGTGACAAAAAATTACCCAATAACGGGTGTGTGTATTAGGTATTCTTAATAATGATAATGGTTCAGTTATGTTAAAAATTCTAGCAAACGGCAAAAAAATTCATAAATTGATTGAAAAAACAGCTTAATGCTTTTTAATGTGCGATGGCTGCACGGGCAATGAGTTCTCTAACGGTGCAAACCTGCTCGCCGAATGCCAGTGTTTGCTCAAGGTCAATATAACCTTCAGTAAAGCGCTTGCGTTTGCCGTGATTCATAATGAATGTACCATTGGTTGAATCAAGATCGGTTAAATACATTTGATTATTCAATACAACTAATTCTGCGTGACGTGAGCTGGTGGTTTTATCAAAAAGCTGGATAGTGCCGCGACGACCAATAATGTAGGTTTTGTTTTCCATGATTGTCCTTTGGAGTCATTTATTTTCGTTTATCATATATATCTGACAGGTTATTTATAGGCCAGAATCAATCTATTTGCGTGATTTATATCACAACTAAAGTAATAGGGGTATGCCGTTTAGCTATTATTGGGCGGGGCTGACAGCAATATCAGCAAAATCTTACTTAAGGGGGTTATAAATTAGCGGTTTGTTATAAATAATCAGGGTTAAGTTCGAATATTTAAAAAGGCAGGTGTATTTTTCAAGGTAAATTATTTGCCCACGTTCTATAGGCTTTTTGGTTTTTATTGCGTATTTTGGATTCATATCGGGATAAATAAGAATAAGCTGTGGCTTTTAAGTTATTTGTTTTGTGCAGGAGCCCTATTTATAAAATAAATTTAAATAAGTGCGTTCTAAACAATCATCAACTTCTAATATGCTGTATGATATGCCACCCTTTTTGATTGGCCGGAATTGCTGGCCCATTTAGTAATATAGATTTTGGCCAGGAGCTCGAAGCAAACATGAAATTACGTAATGTCGCAATAATTGCCCACGTTGACCACGGTAAAACCACCCTGGTTGACGAATTACTCAAACAATCTGGCACCATAGATAACAGCCGTGGTGACATGGATACCTGTGTAATGGACTCTAACGATCAGGAAAAAGAGCGTGGAATTACCATTCTGGCGAAAAACACCGCGATTACCTGGAACGATTATCGCATTAATATCGTAGACACACCGGGGCACGCCGACTTCGGTGGCGAAGTTGAGCGTGTACTGTCGATGGTTGATTCAGTATTGCTACTGGTTGACGCGCAGGAAGGTCCCATGCCACAAACACGCTTCGTTACACAGAAAGCCTTCAATATGGGCTTTAAGCCAATTGTGGTTATCAATAAGGTGGATAAGCCTGCGGCACGAGTCGACTGGGCACTCGATCAAACGTTTGAGTTATTTGATTCGCTCGGCGCGACAGATGAGCAGCTAGACTTCCCGGTTATTTACGCATCAGGTCTGGGTGGGTTTGCCAGCCTGGATGATAGCGCAAGAGATGGCGACATGACGCCATTATTGGAAGCGATTATTGAACACGTACCGGCGCCAGACGTCGATATCGATGCGCCATTTCAGATGCAGGTCAGTGCGCTGGATTACAACTCATACGTGGGTGTAATTGGCATAGGCCGCATCAAGCAGGGCAAAATTAGACGTAATCAGGCGCTGAGCCTGATAGATCGCGAAGGTAATATTCGCACCGGCATTCGCATGCAGCAAATCTTAGGTTTCCACGGTTTAGAGCGTGTTGAGGTTGATATGGCCCAGGCGGGGGATATTATCTGCTTTAACGGCATCGATAAATTGGGTATTTCAGATACGATTTGTGATCCAGAAAATGTTATAGCGATGGAGCCTTTATCGGTAGATGAGCCAACGCTAAGTATGACTTTTCAGGTGAATAATGGTCCATTCGCAGGTCAGGACGGTAAGTTTGTCACTTCGCGTAATATCTCAGATCGTTTAGATCAGGAGCTAATTCATAATGTCGCGTTGAGAGTAGAGCCAGGTGAGTCGGGTGATAAATTTAAAGTATCGGGTCGTGGTGAGTTGCATTTGTCGGTCTTAATCGAAAACATGCGCCGTGAAGGTTTCGAGCTTTGTGTAGGTCGTCCTGAAGTAGTTATTAAAGAAATCGACGGTAAATTGCAAGAACCATACGAAGCGCTAACCGTTGATATCCCTGAAGATTCTCAGGGCACTATTATGGAAGCCTTAGGTGTTCGTAAGGGTGAGTTAAAAGACATGGTGCCTGATGGCAAGGGTCGTGTACGTTTAGATTATAAAATTCCAACCCGTGGCTTAATTGGCTTTCGCACCGAATTCTTAACCGCCACCCAGGGTAATGGTCTGATTTATAACGTGTTTGATAGCTACGGCCCTAAACTGGATGTGGTTATTGGCCAGCGTAGCAAAGGCGTGCTGATTTCAAACGGTACCGGTAAAGCGCTTTCGTTTTCAATTTACAACCTGCAAGAACGTGGCAAAATGTTTCTCGAGCATGGTGATGAAGTGTACGAAGGTATGCTGGTGGGTATTCACGCACGTGATAATGACCTGGTGGTTAACCCGCTTAAAGGTAAGCAGCTAACCAATGTTCGTGCATCGGGTACCGATGAGGCGTTAATACTGGTTAAGCCAATTCAATTATCATTAGAGCAAGCGTTAGAGTTTATCGATGATGATGAGCTGGTTGAAGTAACACCCAATCACATTCGCACGCGTAAGAAATTGTTGACTGAAAATCTGCGTAAACAAAGTTCACGTGGCTCAAAAGCCTAATAGTTGAATGATAGTTGATAGGCGCTTGCCTCTATAGATAAATATCTAAATAAATACCTATAGGGGCGAGCTTCAGCTTGCGATTTTTACTCCAGCATTAAAATTAATTTCACCACAAAAGCAAATTTCAATTTAACCGGCTAAACTCTTAAAAGAATAATTTAAAAGAGTCTCAGAGTCTGTGTCAGAAAATAACAACGAAAATCAGGTAATGGTAGTCGATGACTCCCGAGTGATTCGCCGTGCCGCCGTCAAAATTTTAGAAAAAGAATTTAATGTTGTCGAAGCCGAAGATGGTCTTGCCGCCTGGAATGAAATAGAACAAAATCCAAAAATCTCAGTAGTGTTTAGTGATTTGGGCATGCCCAATATGGATGGCTTTGAACTACTTAAAAAAATTCGCAGTGCGCCTGACTCAGTTATTGCAAAGTTACCGATAATTATAATTACCGGCGCAGAAGAATCCGATGGCACAAAAGAAGACGTGATTGGTTTAGGAGCAACGGATTTTATTAGCAAACCTTTCGATTCCATTTCATTAAAATCCCGTGCCGCTGCACATATCCAATATCGAAATGAAGTACGCACATTAGAGGCGGGTGCAACATTAGATAAACTAACCGGATTATTAACTGAAGCCTCATTTAAATCGCAAGGTGAACAGGCATTGGCTTATGCAAACAGGCATTGCACCGAAATGAGTGTGGTACGTTTTGATATTGAGCATTTTTCCGAAATATTTGTGAAACACGGTAAAGATATTGCAGAGCAAATTTTGTCAAAAGTCGCTTCATTAATTAATGAAGGTAAACGCACCGAAGATATTGCTGCTCGATTAGGGGTTGCACAATTTGCCATGATGTTGCCTAGCTCTGATCCACGTGGTGCAAAAATTGTGGTGAGTCGAATTTGCCAAAAAGTGGCAAGATTAAAATTAAAAATGGGTAAAGATGTCTTTAATATTCAATTTAATTCGGGCATAACTTCGCCGCTATTAGATGGTTCAGATGAAAATTTTATAAATTTACTTAAACAAGCCGAGAGCGCGTTAATAGAAGCGGTTAAAACAGGTAGTGGTAAAATTGTTAAGTATCAAGGTAAAAAAGTTGCAGCGGGTGCGATAAAACCACAACTTGAATCACAAAAAAATACAGCGGTTAATATTGAAGATATTATTCAAAAAATTAGCAATAACAGCAGTCAGGTTTCAAATGAGCAGTTGATAGTGGCAATGCAAAAAATATTACCGTTAATTGGGCATGCAGATAAAAAATTAAAATTAGGTTTAAGTAAAGTCATGTTGCACTTAACCAAGCGCTTAAATTAATAAGCGTAGATAAACAATTTAAAATTAAGCGTGTAGGAGCCAAATTAAGCTAGCGCAGCAAAGGCAGTGTACAAAGAACTGTATTTACGGACAAAAAATCACGGATAAATAAAAATAAATTAAACAGAAACAGACTCGTATTTGATACAATACGAGCCTATTTTTATTTCAGGGTTTATGTTTCATGCTGTCCATTTTTCAATCCATTTCTCAGCGTATCGCTGAAGAATTATCCGTCAACGAAAAACAGGTTATTGCCGCCGTCGAACTACTTGATGAAGGTGCAACCGTACCATTTGTCGCACGCTATAGAAAAGAAGTCACTGGAGGTTTAGATGATATTCAATTGCGCAGCCTGGAAGAACGTTTACGTTATTTACGCGAATTAGATGAGCGTAGAATTGCAATCTTAAAAAGCATAGACGAGCAAGAAAAACTTACCCCTGAATTAAAAGCGTCTATCATGCAGGCCGATACTAAAAATCGCTTGGAAGATTTGTATTTGCCTTATAAGCAAAAGCGTCGCACCAAGGCACAAATTGCAAAAGAGGCAGGTTTAGAGCCGCTTGCACAAACGTTGTTTGATGACCCTACTCTTAATCCTGAAAGTGAAGCAGAAAAATATATTGATACAGAAAAATCGGTTGCGGATACGAAGGCGGCATTAGATGGTGCGCGTCAAATATTAATGGAGCAGTTTGCAGAAGAGGCAGACTTGTTACAAAAGTTGCGTGAGTATTTATGGGCGCAGGGGATTATTGAATCACGGGTAGTTGCAGGCAAAGAAGCCGAAGGCGAAAAGTTTACAGATTATTTTGAATACGAAGAAGCAGTAAATAAAATTCCATCGCATCGCGCACTAGCACTATTTCGCGGGCGCAATGAATCTATTTTACAAATAAATTTAAAAGTGAAAAATGAAGATGAGTTAGATGCGCATCCTTGTGAAGCTACTATCGCCCATTATTTTAATATCGAAAATAAAAATCGCCCGGCAGATAAATGGCTAAATGATACGGTACGTTGGGCATGGAAAATAAAAATATTTAGCCATCTTGATGTTGAATTAAAAATGAAATTAAAAGAGGCGGCAGAAGAAGAAGCGATTAGTGTTTTTGCTTCTAACTTAAATGATTTATTGTTAGCTGCACCGGCCGGGCCAAAAGCTACGCTAGGGCTGGACCCCGGATTACGCACCGGGGTTAAAGTTGCGGTGGTAAATGAAACGGGAAAGATGCTGGATTATGCAACGATATATCCACATGCTCCAAAAAATCAATGGGATAAATCTATCAAAATTTTAGGTACGTTGTGTAAAAAATATAATGTAACCTTAATTAGTATTGGCAATGGAACTGCATCGCGCGAAACTGATAAATTAGCCAGAGAATTAATTAAAAAATATTCTGAATTAAAAATGGCATCGATTGTGGTTTCCGAAGCGGGGGCATCGGTTTATTCCGCATCGGAATTAGCGTCAAAAGAATTCCCTGACTTAGACGTGTCGATTCGTGGTGCGGTTTCGATTGCGCGTCGCTTGCAGGATCCATTAGCGGAGCTGGTGAAAATTGAACCGAAAGCTATAGGGGTGGGTCAGTATCAGCATGACGTGAGTCAGGTGAAATTATCGCGACAATTAGATGCGGTAATTGAAGATTGTGTAAATGCCGTGGGTGTCGATATTAATATGGCGTCAGTGGCGTTACTGACTCAGGTTTCAGGTTTAAGCGTAAGCATGGCTGAAAATATTGTGCAGTATCGAGATGAAAATGGTGCGTATAAAAATAGAAAACAATTATTACAAGTGCCGCGCCTAGGACCAAAAGCCTATGAACAATCTGCTGGTTTTTTAAGAATTAGTAAAGGTGAAAACCCATTAGACAGTTCGGCTGTTCACCCGGAAGCATATCCTTTAGTTGAAAAAATAATTGAGCAGTCAGGCAAGTCTATTAATGCCATTATGGGAGACGCAGGTTTTCTTAAAAAATTAAGTGCTAATGACTATGTTGACGAGCAGTTTGGCTTACCAACAGTTAAAGATGTGATTAGTGAAATGCAAAAACCGGGTCGTGATCCGCGTCCCGAATTTAAAACTGCAGAGTTTAAAGATGGTGTTGAAGAGCTAAAAGATTTAACAGCGGATATGATTTTAGAAGGCGTAGTGACGAATGTAACAAACTTCGGTGCATTTATTGACATAGGTGTGCACCAGGATGGTTTGGTGCACATCTCTGCATTATCTAACACCTATGTGAAAGATCCGCGCGAAGTGGTGAAAGCCGGTGATGTGGTAAAAGTAAAAGTGATGGAGGTGGATGTGCCGCGTAAACGTATTGCGCTAAGTATGCGCCTTGATGATGACAGCCGCGATCAGGTTAAAGATATGTCGAAAGATAAACGTTCGACTCAAAAGCGCGCACAAAAATCTGCACAAGCTAAAGAGTCATTGACTAGTGTGGGAAACTCTGCAATGGCAGATGCTTTAGCTCAGGCATTTAAAAAATAGTTAAATGCTGACACTTTCTAACTTAGCTATTCGTCGTGGTACAAAAATTTTATTTGAGCAGGCGAATTTTAAAATTAATCGCAGTAATCGCGTAGGCGTAACCGGCGCGAATGGTTGCGGAAAATCGAGTTTATTTGCATTAATTTTAAATAAAATTCATAGTGATTCGGGTGAGTTGATGTTACCGATAAAAACGGTTATTTCACATGTGGCGCAAGAGTCGCCAACAACACAAAAATCAGCACTTGATTATGTGTTAGACGGTGACGCAGAACTGAGAAAAGTGCAGCAACAATTAGCCAAAGCTGAGAAAAACGATGATGGTACGGTGCAGGCAGAATGCCACAGTCGGTTAGAAGAAATTGATGCCTATACCGCCGAGTCGCGTGCTGGAAAATTATTATTGGGTTTAAGTTTTAAACCCGAGCAATTAAATAATTCGGTAAGCAGTTTTTCGGGCGGTTGGCGTATGCGCTTAAATTTGGCGCAGGCATTAATGTGTCGCTCAGATTTATTGTTGCTGGATGAGCCCACAAATCACTTAGACCTGGATGCAGTAATCTGGCTTGAGCAATGGCTGCTTAGCTACACAGGCACCATGTTATTAATTTCCCATGATCGAGATTTTTTAGATAAAGTTACCAGCCACATCATTCATATCGAACAACAAAGTGCTATTTTTTACAGTGGAAATTACAGCGCATTTGAAAAGCTACGCGCAGAAAAATTAGCCCTGCAACAATCACAATATGAAAAACAACAACGCGAAGTCGCGCATATAGAAAGTTTCATTCGGCGCTTTAAAGCCAAGGCCAGTAAAGCCAAACAAGCGCAGGGCAGAGTTAAAGCATTAGAGCGCATGGAAATGATTTCTGCCGCACATATAGATTCGCCATTTAATTTTTCATTTTTCAAACCCGAAAAATTACCCTACCCTATTATGAGCTTAGATGACATTAGTGTGGGCTATGGTGATATGCAAATATTAAAACAGACCAGTATGAGTATTTTGCCTGGCGATAGAATGGCTTTGCTTGGGCATAACGGTGCGGGTAAGTCGACATTAATAAAATTACTCGCGGGTGAGTTACAACCACAAGCCGGAAGTTTTGAACAATCATCAGAAGTAAAAATCGGTTATTTTGCACAGCATCAAATAGAACAGTTAGATATGGAAGCCAGTGCGTTATTGCATTTGCAGCGTCTTGATAAAAAATTAACCGAGCAACAAATTCGCAGTTATCTTGGCGGATTTAATTTTCATGGTGATCGAGTGCTGGAAGCCGTCGCGCCATTTTCGGGGGGTGAAAAAGCCCGTTTGGTGCTGGCATTATTAATTTATCAAAAGCCTAATTTATTATTACTTGATGAACCCACCAATCATTTAGATTTAGAAATGCGCCATGCATTGTCGATGGCCTTGCAGGAATATGAGGGCGCGATGATTCTGGTCTCCCATGACCGGCATTTATTGCGCTCGGTTAGCGATCAGTTTTTATTAGTGGATGATGGCAAGGTTGAGCCTTTTAATGACGATTTAGATGCTTATCGTGATTGGTTGCTGCGCCCTAAAGTTGAGCTCGATAACGGCACAGTCGGTGGCGGGGAGAAAGTCATCAATAAAAAAGCCCAGCGTCAAGAGTTGGCTGAGCAGCGTAAATTGTTGAATCCGTTAAAAAAACAAGTGACAATACTAGAAAAAAAGATGGCAGAGATCGAACTTGAAATTAATTCTATTGAATCTGAGTTGGCGCAGCCGGAAATATATGAAGCGCAACATCGAGGTCGCGTAGAAGAAGCGACCCGTCGTCGAGGAGAGTTAAATAACACCCTGCAAGAGCTTGAGGAGCAGTGGTTAGTGAAAAGCGAAGAACTGGAAACGCTCAGCGATCAGCTTGCAAATTAAAATTAGTCACAATTGTAAGCGAAAAAATGCCTTAAAGTGATTCAGCCCAAGAATTAGCCCGTTAGTCAGAATAGTCGAGAGCTCGAAATCTAATTCCCTATAATAAATATATGTCATAATAAATACGCATCTTGAATTTTAGGGAGTGTTTTTTTTACAGATAGCAATATCAGATGGTGATTTCAGGGGGAATAAATGTCTAAACATAGCTCTATCTCTACTCTTGATACTATTGGTGCCAGCGCACTAGCCGCATTCTTCGTTAATTTTCGTGCGTCACAGCAGCAAATAGAACAGTCTATTTTGATGCTGGAAATATCCCCTGATGATGAGTCGCTTGTTTGTAATTTACAGTATGCGATTACATTAATTGAGCAGTCACTACATGAAGTCGGCTTAGAAAAAATTCAGCCGCTCACCACTAGTATAAATTCATTGTTAGAGAAAATTAAGTCGAAACATGTTCCTTTTGAAACGGTATTAAGTGATTTAATATTGCTTGCAGTTAATGACATTAAACTTGTACTAGAAAAAATTATTGACGATGAAGACCGTTGTGTTTTATTAAATCGCCTGCCAAGAATTTGCGAAAGCATTGAAGCCATTTGCAGTACAGATGAAAGAAGCCGCGGCGGCGTTATAAAAGATGCGCTGTTATTACTCGATCCCAGCATAGAGATAATTGAAACCAGTATTAGCCGCAGTGATTCATTAATTAATTTGTTCTCTAAAGAAATGCCGGATGAAGAAGAATTATCGGCATATGGGGTTGAAGAAAGTGATGACTTTATATTTTTTCGCGCACTATCAGAACCATTAGAAGGGCGAGCTAAATACTGGAGTGGACGCTCACACCGCATGTTACGCCTGGCATTAAAAATGAACGATGAAGCAGGCCGCCCTGTTAATCCAAATCAGTTAGCGGCAGCCGTTTATATGCATGATGCGGGAATGGCGTTGTTACCGTTAGAAATTATAAATTGCAAAGATAAGTTTACAAAAGAGCAACATGAGCAAATTCAAAAGCACCCAGTGATAGGTTATGAACTGATGCGTTATATGAAAAGTTGGCGGGAAGCATCGTTTATAGTTTTGCAGCATCATGAACAAGTTGATGGCAGTGGTTACCCGTATGGACTGATTGATGCTGATATTTGTGATGGAGCAAAAATATTATCCATTGTAGATGCTGTGGATGCTAGAACCCATGAGCGTGTTCATGTCACTTTATTAAAGCGTCCGTTATTACGTGCGGCGATTGAAGTTGGAGAAAAATCAGATACACAGTTCAGCGAAAAATGGGTTAATATATTTAAAGATGTATTTCAACAAATGCGAAAAATTGAACATTAATTTAAAAATAATATTATGGCGATCGTAAATAAAACAGACGAGCAATGGAAGCAGCAGTTAAATGAAGAAACTTATCGAGTAGCACGCCAGCAAGGAACAGAAGCACCTTTTAGTGGTAATTATTATCATAATGAAGACAGTGGTATTTATCATTGTATTTGTTGTGATGCAACGTTATTTACCTCACAGCAAAAATATGATTCAGGTAGTGGCTGGCCGAGTTTTTGGCGGCCGATCAATAATCAGTGTATAACCGAAACTCGGGATGTAACATTGGGTATGGTGCGAATAGAGGTGCGTTGTACGCAATGTGATGCACATTTAGGGCACGTATTTGAAGATGGGCCGAAACCTACAGGCTTACGTTACTGTATTAATTCGGTGTGTTTGGATTTCGAAAAAGCAAAGGAATAATTGGCTTTTCAAATTTGGCGCTTGTTGAATTACTAGTTAAATTAATAGGGAGACAACTTCAGAACTATAATCAACGTAAATAAAGACCCTAAATATTTTTTATTATTACATGGATATAAAATGCCTAAATTAGACTTGGAATTATTACGCAAAAAACTAGATGATCTGCAGCTTGAACACCGTGATCTGGATGATGTTATACATCGCTTTCAAATGACGGGTGGTATGGAACAGATGCAGCTACAGCGCTTAAAAAAACGTAAATTAAAATTAAAAGAATTAATTGTTAAAATAGAAAATGAATTAATACCTGATATTCTCGCTTAAATTTTATTTTTCTCTTCATTAAAGCTATCTTTATAGGCAATAGGTGAAATTTGAAAACAGACGTTTTCGTTTTCATTGTGTATCAGTTCAAGCTTATAGCCATTGCGTTCCGCGAGTTGGGCTGATTGATATAGACCAATTCCATAGCCATCTTTTGATGGCAGTATTTGTTTAAATAAAATAGAAAATTTAGATTCAGGTACAGGATAGCCGTCATCGCATACTCTAACAATAACATCTGTATTATCAAAAAATAATGATGCAGTAATTTTAGTGTTGGGTCGTACCCGGCGTTTGCTACGTGCATTTTCCAGTAAGTTTTCCAAACTGGTGTCAAATACATCCACATCAATAGAAATATTAGAACGGCTATCGCCAAGAAACAGAATATCGCGTCCGTGATAACGGCTTTGCAGTTCTGCCCACCAGATATCAACAGCTTTAAAACTTTTTCCTGTGTCGGTTTTAGTTTGTAATTTATCAAGTGTGTTTTGTAGACGCTGAGTTAGTATGGGAAGTTGTTTACCAATTAATTGTTGGCTTGCAGTGGGGTCATCGGATGAGTTTACAACGCCAGTTAGGGCTTGTAATGATTGTAAAATATTTTTAATATCATGAGTTAGTTTTGAACCGGTTTCATAAACGGCTTTTAAGTGCGTTTGATTTTTTAAGGTTATTTCGCGTAATTTAGAATTATAAAAAAATATCATTAAGTGCATCAGTAATTGAGCGTGAATCATTAAGGCTGCGCCCATAGGAATGTGACTATAAAGCGTTATAGATATTTGATGATCATTAAAAACAGTTTTTTGGTGACTTTCTTCGCCATATAATTTTTCATATTTTTTGTCAGCATTGTTATCAGTCCAGTTAATTCCGCACACCCAGGTTAAAGTTAATAATTGTTCAATGCTTTTTTCTAAAAAAAGTTCAGGTGTAATTTTTTTGTTTTCGCCTAATAATGATGTTTGTTTTACCCAGTTTTCAAATGGATTACCAATATTTAAAATATGTTGCTCCCATATTTGACCGATTCCTGAAATTCCATGTCGAGGCAGCCATATTGTATTTAAAATAATCAAAAAAATGCCAATGGAAAAAGCGGTAATTAAAAGAGATTGTAAATAATGAATGTTTGAAGTAAAGCTAACTAAAATGCTAGTAATATAAAAACTAAATAACCCGAAGCTAATTAAAATACTGTGTAAATAATCAGTGTTAATGCTACGGTGTTTTTTTATTGGCCATATGATAATAACTAAACAAAAAATAATTATAAGATAAAATATTATATTATTAATTTCACTATCAAGTGTATTTAATTGGAATAGCTTAGGGGTGACAAATAAACTCAGTTGTAAAAATAAAATAACGGTTGCGATGCCATATAATGTTCGCTGTGTGCCATTGACTAAGGTGCTGCCGCTGGTTAACCCAATTAATAATATTATCCATAATGAGATAAACCAATTGTTTAATATAAAATATAAAATGGAATTAACAAAAAAAATTAAAACTAAATTTTTAAATTGTATTTTTATGTCAGGGTTTAAAGCGGGTTGCCAAAGTAGAAAAAAACCAATATGAGCAAGTAGTAGGGCACTAATAAGGTTATGGCTTTCAGCGGGTTGGTACAGCGCTAACTGTAAAAGTAGCAGCATAAGCCCAAGGTTAATAAATTCAAAGCGAGTATTTGATGAGTGATTGAGTAGGGTCCGGAGTTTAAACATGTAAGTCTGAATTTATAAAATTTCGTGTGAATGTGACATATCTTAATAATAGTATGACAGATAGCTTTTTGTGGCTAACTCTAAAATATCTTTAATCGCAGCTCCAGGTAGTTTATCAAGTTGAAATAATGACAACTGTTGAGATCTCAACATCAGCCTGCTTTTATATGTTGAAATTTCAACAATAACTATTGCCAATATAAATAATATTTTGCTAAGTTGTTGAATGCTTAAAGATAAGTGTTTCTGGCATGGCTTGTGCAAAATATTCATTAACATTTATAAAGTATTTTAATTTCACACTTACATTTCTTATGGAGATACTGTCATGAAAAAACAATCGGGTTTCACATTAATTGAGATTGCCATTGTACTGGTTATTATTGGTTTGCTACTGGGTGGTGTTTTAAAAGGTCAGGAGATGATGACCAATGCAAAAATAAAGCGTGTCTCTAATGATTTTAATGGCATTTCAGCGGCAGTATTTTCTTACCTTGATCGTTATTCAGCGTTTCCGGGTGATGACCCTAATGCGGCTGCACGTTGGAACGGCACTACCGCGGGTGATGGTAATGGCATTATTAATACAGGTGAGCGCCCAGATGTTTGGGAGCATTTGCGTCAATCTGGCCTAGTTGCCGGTACAGGTATTAATAACCCGACTCATGCGTTTGGCGGCACCATTCGCGTTCAGCAAAACGGTGCGAATATTAATGGTACGGTTATTTGTATGTTTAATATGCCGGGCAAGACAGCAGAAATTTTAGACCGCCAGATTGATGATGGAAATGGTAACACCGGCGAGTTTAGGCAAACGGTTAACTCGGTGACTTATGACCAGAATGCGACTAATTTGACGGTATGTAAAAAATTATAATTTAGACGTTCAGCATGAAAAAGCCCACACTAGCGCACTTTTTTATGGGCGTATTGCAGATGAGTTAGTTGCTTTGGTAATTGGACTCTGGTCTTAATGCCAGTAAGTTAAGTTTTTTTCTGGAAGTGCGGCTTTAGCTGCGCATAAAAAGTGGCTATGAAATCAGGTAGTTAATACGCGACTAAAGTCGCGCCTCTTGCGGTATGCCCCTTAATTTACGGGCATAAATTTCACCTCCCGATGGTTGGCAGCAAAGTTAATGGATTCCCAGTTCTTTAATTTTACGGGTTAGGGTATTGCGTCCCCAGCCCAATAATTTTGCCGCTTCCTGGCGTTTGCCGTCAGTTTTGGCGAGGGCAGCATTAATTAATATCTGTTCAAATTTGGGCTGGGCCTCATCCAGTATATTGTCTTTACCAATATTGAGTTGAGTCTCGGCCCAGCTTTGTAAGCTGTCTTCCCAGTTTTGGGCGGCCTGCTCCATGGGGGTAATACTTTCTGGTGAAAGCTCAGGGGGTAAATCAGACATGTGTATTTCACGACTGGATGCCATTACGGTAATCCATCGACAGCAGTTTTCAAGTTGTCTCACATTACCCGGCCAATCAAGGCTCGATAGATAGGCCTCAACATCGGCGAGTAGTATTTTTGCATCCACTTGAATTTCTTTAGCAGCCCGCTGTAAAAATAAGCGCAGCAGTACCGGGATGTCTTCTTTGCGTTCACGCAGTGGTGGTATTTGAATACGAATCACATTTAAGCGGTGATAAAGGTCTTCGCGAAACAGCCCCTCTTTTACTCGCTGTTGTAAGTCTTGATGGGTAGCGGTGATAATGCGCACATTAGATTTAACGGGCGTGTGCCCGCCTACGCGGTAAAACTGCCCGTCGGCTAGCACGCGTAATAAACGGGTTTGTAGATCTGCGGGCATGTCGCCAATTTCATCTAAAAACAGGGTGCCGCCATCGGCCTGCTCAAAGCGGCCCCGGCGTTGTGCGGTGGCTCCGGTAAAGGCGCCACGCTCATGTCCAAACAGCTCGGACTCTAAGAGATCTTTTGGAATGGCGGCGGTATTAATTGCAATAAAAGGCCGGTCGGCACGCGGGCTGTGTTTGTGCAGAGCGCTGGCGACCAGTTCTTTGCCAGTGCCCGATTCACCATTAATCAGCACCGTAATATTGGAATTTGATAGTCGTCCGATAGCTCTAAACACTTCTTGCATCGAGGGGGCTTCGCCAATTATATCCGGAACCTCTATTTCTGAGCTGGTGTGTTTATGTGCGTTTTCATCGCTTTTTTTACAGGCGCGTTGGGTTAAATCAACCGCGTCATCTATGTCAAAAGGCTTGGGCAGATACTCAAAGGCACCGCCTTGATAGGCTGATACCGCACTATCGAGGTCAGAGTGGGCGGTCATAATAATGGTCGGAATTTCTGGGTACTTGTCATTTAAAATATTTAAGAATTCAAAGCCATCCATTCCCGGCATGCGAATGTCGGTAATAATCACATCGGGCAGTGTATTGTTTAAATGCTCTAGCGCCGCATCGGCGGTTTCAAAGCTGCTCACTACAAAGTCTGCAGATTTAAGGGACTTTTCGAGCACCCAGCGAATCGAAGGGTCGTCATCAATTACCCATACATTGTGCTCGCTCATTAGTTTAATTCCTTCATGTGGCCTGGCCTTTTTTGTCTGGTACTGCCGGTGGAGTATTGGACAGTGGCAGATAAAGTGTGAATACCGTTTTACCCGGCTGGCTACTCATTTCAATTAGGCCGCCATGCTGGTTGATAAGTGATTGTGCAATCGATAATCCCAGCCCGGTGCCTTCGGGGCGACCGGTTACCATAGGGTAAAATATTTGTTCTTGAATCTCTTCGGAGATACCCGGCCCGTTATCAATAATGTCGGTTTGCAGCACCAGCCGGTGGTGAATGTGGCCAATGGTAAAGTGGCGCAGAGGGCGGGTTTTATAGGTGATTTCACCATTACCGCCAAGGGCTTGCACAGCATTTTGGGTGATGTTTAAAATAGTTTGAATCATCATGTCCGAGTCCGCCATGATGTCCGGCAAGCTGGGATCATAATCGAGCTTGAAATGTATATAGGCATCATCAGGCAGCTCTACCTGAATGAGTTGGCGCACGTGTTCTAAAATTTGGTGAATATTTACATTGTGCTTTTTAGGCACATTATTCGGGCCTAGCATGCGGTCGACTAGAGATTGCAGTCGGTCGGCTTCACCAATAATAATTTGGGTGTATTCCTGTAGTTCGGGGCCAGGTAATTCGCGTTCGAGCAATTGGGCCGCACCGCGTAAGCCCCCCAGCGGATTTTTAATTTCATGTGCCATGCCCCGCACCAGATTACGGGTGGCATTTTGCTCGCTCAGCAGCTTTTCTTCGCGGGCAATGCGAATATGGCGATCCATTTGCGAGATTTCCAAAATTAACTGTATTTTCTGGTCGGGTTGCTGCAGCGGCGTTAGGTGGTAATCGATAATGATCTCGCGACCACTGGGGGTGCAAATGCGAGCTTCGTGTTCGGTAATAGGATGAAAGTCAATAAGAGCACTTTTAATGCGAGTGATAAAACTCGTATCAACCTGCATGACTTTGCTCAGTTGTGAGTCCACAGCCTGTCGATTTGAAATTTGAAACAAATTTTCACTGGCAGGGTTAATGTACTCAATATTCAAGTTTGAATTGAGAAGCACAACAGCGGTGCTTAAATTATCTAAAATATTATGCTGATGGTTTGGCTTATGATTATTTTTATCGACCATAATATGATGCTCTGCAAGAAGTGAACCAATTGTAAATGGAAGGGCTTAGTGGCATTTAGTATGGCAATAAATAATTAAAAATCAGTAAGTTAACTAAATTTTAATAAAAATTAGTCGATGCAGATAATCATGCAGAGCGACTATTTGATATAAGAGGTTACTATAATTTAATGGTGTTTGCACTATGTTGGTGCGAGAAAGTGAGGTGGTTATATCATTCGCAACGCCCCAATAGTTCTATGGGTTTTGTCGCAATAATTGGGGTAATGTTTATTGTGTTATTGGGCCTGCTTGCGGCGCGCGACTTGACGAAATAAATGGACAGTAATGGACTTGGATTTAAGCAAAGGCTTACCGCCCTTATCTATAACCATTACCATGAATTTGTGAGTGCCACGATCAATATTGCTTAAACTGAAAGAAGATGATGATGAATTGGCTTTAATCACTTTGCCGTCCATGCTCAAACTGAGGCTGTGTCCCTGAGCCGTATTTAGTGCGGGTTCGATACTGGCTGAAACCGAAAAATTCCCCGAGTTGTCTCTGATGGTCATATCATCCTTCGGAGAAGTGATTGCTAAAGACGTATAAACGGTTGCCTCCTCCGTTTCTTCTTCGGCGGCGGGCTTATTTTTTTTAGGCACGCTGGTTGCCTGCATTGTAGGCAGCGGGGGAGTATCGAGTTGCTTCGCACCGTTATAGGGTGGTTGGTCTGAGTAACTGATATTGCCCTGTTCATCGACCCATTTGTACATTTGGGCTAATGCGGTTGATGAGATTAACATCAGGCAAAGGTAGAGGGATAAGCGTTTGATTGTTTTCATAGTTAGATAATAGTGTGATTTGTTGAGAGGTGCAAAGCATTTGAATAATTTGTTTGTTTACGGCTCGCTGCGCATTGTCTGGTATATCGTGAGCTGAAGCTTGCCTATGCATATTATTTTAAAACAAAAAAAAGCCCCGATATTCGGGGCTTTTTTAACTCAAATAACTCGTATGACTTATAGAGAGTAGTACATATCAAACTCACAAGGGTGAGTTGCCTGGCGTAAACGCTGTACTTCTTCGTTCTTAAGCTCAAGGTAACCATCAATTTGGTCATCAGTGAAAACACCGCCTTTGGTTAAGAATGCGCGGTCGGCATCTAATGCAGCTAATGCCTGATCGAAAGAGTGAGCAACCTGTGGAATCTTCGCTTCTTCTTCAGGAGGAAGGTCATACAAGTTTTTATCCATCGCATCGCCCGGGTGGATTTTGTTTTCGATACCGTCAAGGCCAGCCATTAGCATTGCCGCAAAGCAAAGGTATGGGTTAGCCGTGTTGTCACCAAAGCGAACTTCGATACGACGACCTTTAGGGTTAGAAACGAAAGGAATACGAATAGACGCTGAACGGTTACGTGCAGAGTAAGCTAGCATAACAGGTGCTTCAAAACCAGGAACCAGACGCTTGTAAGAGTTAGTTGACGCATTGGCAAACGCATTTAACGCTTGAGCGTGCTTGATAATACCACCGATGTAAAAAAGTGCAGTTTCAGATAGGCCGCCGTACAGGTCGCCGGTAAACAGGTTTTCACCGCCTTTTGAAAGTGACTGGTGAACGTGCATGCCGTTACCATTATCGCCAACTAATGGTTTAGGCATAAATGTCGCGGTTTTGCCGTAAGCGTGTGCAACATTGTGAATTGCATACTTAAGCTTTTGAACTTCGTCGGCTTTCTTAACTAAGGTGTTGAATAATGCACCAATTTCACACTGGCCAGCTGTTGCCACTTCGTGGTGGTGAACTTCAGTTTCAACGCCCATGTCTTCCATAACAAGACACATTGCAGAGCGCAGGTCCTGTAGCGAATCAACTGGAGGAACAGGAAAGTAGCCGCCTTTAACACCAGGGCGGTGGCCCAGATTACCGGTTTCAGTTTGAACGCCTTTGCTCCATTCTGCTTCTTCAGAGCCAATTTTGTAGCTAACTTCGCCCATTGAATCAGACCAGGTAACCGAGTCGAATACGAAAAATTCGTTTTCAGGGCCAAAGTAGGCTGTGTCTGCAATGCCGGTGGACTTCATGTATTCTTCAGCGCGCTTAGCAATTGAGCGCGGGTCACGCTCGTAGCCCTGCATAGTTGCAGGCTCGATGATGTCGCAGCTGATGTTCATAGTCGCTTCTTCGCAGAACGGGTCCATAACAGTTGTGCCTGGGTCGGGCATCATAATCATGTCTGATTCGTTAATACCCTTCCAGCCTTCAATTGAAGAGCCGTCAAACATTTTGCCTTCTTCAAAAGTGTTTTCATCAACCGTGTGTGAAGGAACAGAAACGTGCTGTTCTTTGCCGCGTGGATCTGTGAAACGAAAATCAACGAATTTAACATCGTTGTCTTTCATCATTTTTAGTACGTCACTTACTGACATATCTGACATTGTGTTGTCTCCAAATGTTTGATCTTAAAAAATCGGTTCATAAAAACAGGCCAGTGAAAATAGACCTGCGATTAAAAATTAAATGTGAATCTGAAACTTGTCGGATTTAAGTGCTGGCCTCGAAATATAGCGAATCACTTAAATGCGACAGGTCTCGTGGGTCCACGAAAGTACAGCAAACTATTTTGCACAAAATGTGCCACTTGTAAAACCGTTTTATCAAGGGTTTTATCGGTGTTTTTGGTGATTGCGCACCAAGCGCGAACAATAGCATATTGAGCGCACCAATATGGTGCTATTTATACAAAATATCCACTAGCCCGATACACCTCAGCTTTTTACTGGCATCGGTAATTTGTTGTTTTATCTGCTCGGGTTTTTTATCAGACTCAAGAATTTGTAATGGCAGTATTAGCTCAATATTAATCGCGCCATCCAGATAGTGCAGAGTGATGTGTAGTAGATCGCGGGTTTCCGGAATGTTCTGCCAGTGCTGTTTGAGCTGCTCTAAAACATCAACTCTGAGGGGTAAGTGTTTGCAACTATTTTCGGCTGACTCGTCGTCTTCTGGGTCAATATGCACCGTAATGTCGTTAATTTCGTCAAACTGTTTAGTTAAGGCCATTTCTACGGCTTCAGAAATCTGATGACCTTCAGATACGCTGAGTCTGGGTGATACTAAAATATGCACGTCTGCCAGTGCGCTATGCCCCATGCGACGAGTGCGTAACATGTGCATTTGCTCAACTCCGTCGATAGACAGAATGGTATTCTCCATCTCCTTAAGGGTTTCGGGCTCTAAACCGGTATCGACTAATTCCTGAAAACTCTGGAGGCCTAAATCCCAGGCGATTTTGCAAATCATGACTGCCACGACAATGGCAGCTACCGAGTCGAGCAGTGGGTAGCCGAGCATCGCACCTGCAATGCCGACAAATACTACAATGGAAGAAATGGCATCGCTACGGTGATGCCAGGCATTGGCTTCTAATAGTTTTGACTTAACCCGTCGCGCTACTAGCATAGTGTATTGGTACAGCACTTCTTTGCTGAAAATCGAGATGCCCGCCACCACTAATGTGAGCTGAGTGGGTACCGCAATAGTTTTGTAATCGATCAAATGGCTAACCGCATCAATGGCAATGCTGACGCCCACAACCGTGAGTAGCACCGCCAATGTAATGGTAGCAAAGGTTTCGTAACGGGCGTGGCCGTAGGGGTGGTCTTCGTCCGCATCGACATTAGAGTGATGGGTGGCGAGTAACACCATGCCATCGGAAGCCAAATCGGATAATGAGTGTAGACCATCGGCGATAAGTGCTTGCGAATGGCCAATAAAGCCCACCACCAGTTTACCGATGGAGAGCAGTAAATTAACAATTAGCCCCCACCAGGTGGCTTTGTCCATGGCTTTTTTGCGTTGAGTGTTACCAATATCCACAGAAAAAATTACCGAGTTTTTATGAGTGCGCCATTGTCCTGTCTTGTGGGCTTGCTTGCAAGCGACCTGTAAAAAAATAGCAGTAATTGGTCGTCTTACAGGGCTTTAAGTGTTAGCGGTTTTTAAATTTGTTATAGTTACAGTTAAGTCGTGCAAAGTCATAATAAATTTAAGGAATGAATAATGAATAAGATTATCAAGGGTTTCAGTATATTACTGTTTTTAGTTGCCATGCCTATTGATGCGGAGGAAGTTACACAAAGCAACAATACGGCAGACGATATTAAGGATCAATTGCGTGAAAAACAAGACAGGATCATGCAATTGGAAATAGAAGTGCTTGAGTTGAAGCTGCAAAATGAAAAAGAAAAAGTCGTGGAGTTACAAGCAGAAACTCGAGCGTTAAAAGAACAGAATGAAAAAAAGAGTCGTTCTGACGCTGAAAAAACAGCGACTGAAAAAACGCCGTTGAAAGAGCAAAATAAAGAAAGCGTTGTTGATGACACTCCGCGTAATATAGATAAAAAAGTGGCCCAAACGTTTCCTGAGCCCGATACAATAAATGGTAAGTTTAAAATTCGATTCGGTGCGTCTTATTTATATGATAATGAGTTCATTGTGGAAGAGCGTTTTGCAGGAGGAGTAGATTTTAATGAAGGTAAAATGGTTGCAAAAAAAACCACAGAAGCAAGTTTAGAAATTCAATCGCCGCACCTTTATTTTACATCGAGAAGCAAGTTTGGATTGCTGTTTAGCTCTGGTTATCAGCGCTTCGATTTAGATAAGCAGGAAATTAATTATACCGACTATGATAATGGCACGATAGTAGATTTTGGAACACGCACCGAAGGTGAGCAGGTTTATTTGACCCCTATTATCTTTATGAACCCGTTAAGAAATGCCAGCGTGAATCAGTCTTTGGTTATAGGATTTGGTTTAGGGCTGAGCTATATAAGAGCGCAGGGAGCAACGCGCATAACCGAGCCATTTTATTCTGCAACTAATGAGCCGGATCAAACCCAGAATTACAATATAAGCGAAACAGGTGTCGTTTTTAAATTGCTCGTTGATTACCAATGGAAAAATTTATTTGCAGGACTATTTATTCAATCGAGCATTGTTGAAGAGAGTAGTGATTATTATATTTATACGAGCAGTGGTGTAAATGCAGGGATCTCATTTAATTTATAGCCTATTTGAAGACGGGGAGTTCGCCGTCGCGAAGCGTGAGCCAGTCGAAAACTGTTAAATCTATTACCCTTAAAGCTTGAAAGGCATAGCGTCATTAAACTATCATATCTACTTTAGAGCGGAGTTTATGAATATGCGTAAAATCACATTAGCTTTAGTTTTAGCACTATCAGTTTGTTCTAGCGTAGCAAGCGCCGATGCCTTAGGCTTTTTCATTGGCGGCGGCATGTGGGATAACGAACCCTCGGGCACTTTCGGTACGATCGGTGATGATGTTATTGATGTTAAATCCGACCTCGGTTTCAGCAACCAACAAGACGCCTATGTGTGGGCCGCCTTTGAGCATTTCGTACCCATTATTCCCAATATCCGCATAGAAGCTGCCAGCATGGGCTCAGATGGCGTTGCCAGTGGTTTAGATTTTGATGGGAATACGGTAACCGGTCCAGCATCCGTAAGTTTAGATACCACCGATGCGATTTTATATTACCGAATATTAGATAACTGGATCAACTTCGATTTAGGCTTAAATCTCCGCAGCCTGGATGGTGATTTTATTATTGCAACTGAACGGGTTAGTATTTCTGAAACTATACCCATGGTGTACGCCTCTGCACAGTTTGATTTGCCGCTTACTGGCTTTTCAGTGGGTGGTGATATTAATATCGTTAATTACGATGGTAATGATTATCGGGATATTCGCTTACGCGCGATGTATGAAATGGGCATTATCGGCTTTGAAGCGGGCTATAAAACCAGTACGATTGTGCTGGATAATGTGGGCGGAATATCCACCGATTTAGAGTTTAGTGGTTTGATGTTAGGGGCGTTTCTACACTTTTAATGTAGGGTATCAATTGGTTGCTCAACCTAATGTGCTGCTTTTTCAGTGTCCTTAAACAACACCGAAGCCGGGGCTTTAGCCTCGGTTTTTTATGTGGGACTACAGGTCCCGCCCCCAGCCTTTACCTGCACACCGCCCTTCACCATAATTTCATTTAACTGTCATTAAACGGTAAAAACTAAACCTAATACTCCTTTTTGAAATTACTATAGAAACTAATCTCAAAAGGGGCAATGACAATGAAATTTTGCATTAAAGTGTGGAGTGAAAACACCGTGGTGTTAATGACAGAGGCCGGCCATGTGCTGTCTTATTTTCGGTCAATTAATGAAGCGTTAGACGCCTGTTCACAGTGGTATACCAGCAATGGCGGTGAACTAAAATACAGTGTAGTGGTGCAGTACAAAGAGCAAAAAACAGCGCGAGGTTTGTATTCGCAAGTGGCCTAGGCCGTGGTTTAGGCCTCGCATACTTCAACGGTTACAAATACTTCATCATCGGTTTCACGGGTTTCTAACACTCTGTGGCCATTTATCCGGCTCCACGCCGAAATGTCATTAAGCGCGCCGGGGTCGGTGCAAACCACTTCTAATGTGTCGCCAACATTCAGTTCTTTAATTTTATCCTGGGTGCGAATCACTGGCATCGGGCAAAACATACGGCGTGCGTCTAATTCGTAATGGGCCATTATACGTGCCACGCCGGTTTGATGTCGGCGGATGCCAGGGGCTTTACCACCAGCGTTGTGGTGTCTCCATTGGTGCGACGGGCTTCGATGGTAACGCTTTCAGCATTGCGCCCTTGCGAGTAGCGTGCACATATTTGTGCGGCAAATTCTAAATCGATGTCGGTGGCTACGCCATCAAGCAAGGTGAGCGGGCCGGGGCAGTCGATGGTTTTAAAGGTAATAAAGCTATTTTTGTAGCCTTGTAAAAATTTATTCTCACCATCTTCTCGGCCGATAATTAATTTGTAGTGGGGCGCAGGGCGCAGGTGTCGACCGACTTTCAGCAGCATCACATCGTCCATTTCATATTCACGGGCACCCCGGGCATCCCATAAATCCACCAGTTTGGCGGAGTAGTTTTCATCGGTTAAAAAGCAGCAACCGCCGGCGGGTTTGGCGTAGTCTTCAAAGCCGTATTTGGCTGCCAGCTCCATTTGGGGCTTGCGATTGCGGCCTGAAAAGTCGAACAGTTCATCGCGGTTAATCCAGCCTTCTTTTTCGGGTAGCGTCGCGGGTAAGTTTTGAGCACATAACGGGCGTAATAATCGATCATTCGCACCGGATTCTTCGGAAATAACCGGCATGGTATCTTTGCGCTGTGACATAGGGCGCTGGCCAATCACTTCGCCGGTGATAATAAAATCAAAGTCGTTTTCTTCGGCCCACTGCTTGGCTTTATTTACCATGAAAATTTTGCAATCTAAACATGGATTCATGTTTTTGCCATAGCCGTGTTTGGGGTTAAGTAGCACGTCTTTGTACTCTTCAACAATGTCGATAATGTGTAATTTAATGCCCAACTGTTCAGCTGACCACAGGGCGTTATTGCGTTTGGGTTTGGACTTGTCTTTTTTGCGAATCGCGTGGGTATGCCCTTCAACGCAAAAGCCGGTAAAGAAATTAATGCCCTCTACGTGTATGCCCTGTTCAAGCATGGCTTTGGCAGCGAGTAGGGAGTCGAGGCCGCCGGAAATTAGAGCGACGGCTTTGGGTTGTTGTGACATGGGAAAAACTGCGTTAGTAAATGAGCTGCGTATTTTATCAGCTAGTAGGGTAAGTAACTACCTTAGGGGTAATAGTATATTTAAATGGAGGGAAATCATCCTGTTAAGGCGGCACCCCCAAGGAGATGGATTTTGGCCTGCGAGGCTTAAAAATTGACATGTCAGGTTTTGTCAACTAATCTGGTTTTATGAAAAATATTAAAATCAGTTCTAAGGTAGATGAAGCTGTTTGGGAGGAGTTGAAGCAAGCCGCCCACGATTCACATCAAAATATTTCCGGCATGGTCAATGAGGCGCTTACCGAATATTTAGCGCGTCGTCGTGTGCGCCCAGCGGTGTTGAGTCATCTTGAAGACGCTATGCGAGAAAATGAAGAGCTGGGTCATTTGTTAGCTAAATGAGTAATCATTTTTTAACTTTAGACGAAGTGTTGGAAATGCACGGTACTTTAATTAAACGATTTGGTGGTGCGGCGGGTGTGCGTGATTTAGGTTTGCTAGAGAGCGCATTATATCGGCCACAAACCGGCTACTATACCAGCCTGTTAGAAATGGCGGCGGCGCTATTTGAATCGTTAATTAATAATCACCCGTTTATTGATGGTAATAAGCGTGTGGCCTTTTTCTCAACGGATGTATTTTTGCGTATAAATGGTTACAAGTTTGCTGTGGATGGAAAAACTGCGCATCGATTCTTAATGAATTTATTTGAAACTGACAGTTGTGAATTGGTGAATTTGCAGCCGTGGATTACTGAATCAGCTCAGCCAATAATATGAATCTTATTTAAGTTGACGGTTGAAAATATTTTTCAAAAAGACAGTTTGAGTATAAAAGTTTAAAAAATAGCATCGTTATTGTCTTTGTGTTTTTTAAGATGCGGTGGCGTTATTTTTTCATCAGCCACGGAATAGAACCTGCTGCTGATCGCCACATCTGAGTGTTTTGCGCAGCATATAAAACCGCTTCATCTTTGTCTCCCGAGCTTAAACGTTCTGGCATACGCTTGGGTATTTTAATTTTCCCTGATAATACTTTCGGCACAAATTTATTTTGTGCTAGCGCCAGTTGTTTGAGCGCTTTAGTTTCTTTGCAATCACCAGATTCAATAAAACCGATGAGTGCTTGATCAAACAAAAAAAAAGCGCCATTGTCGTGTAAAAATTGTTGCGCTAATTGCTGGGCTTTCTGTAACTGTTTATTTTGAATATAGCAATTACTCAAGGGGTAACGATTAAACTGATTATCCGCCGGGTTTAACGTAATGGCGCGTTCATAGCAGGCAATGGCTTTATCGAATTTTTTTAGATGTGTATAAGTGCTGGCGAGGTTAGTGAGCGCTTCCATAAAGGTGCGGGTTTCACGAATCAGCCAAAAACGGCCGGCGTTTTTCTCAAAAAAATCTTTGCCCAGCACGCGCTCACAACCGTTGACGGCGCGCTCAAGTAAATTGCAGCGTTCGGTAGAATTAGTGGCTTCCCATTGGGCGAGTAACATCAGCGCGTTGATGTTGTCCGGGTCTTGTTTTAATACTTTATGGGCAAGTTGTACTTTTTCTACCGGATTGTCAGCCGCCCAGGCTTGTTGAATTAATTGGTTGGCATCCCGCGCGGGTTGAGTTGCACCCATAATAGGAATCCCCGCCGAATTTTTAACTGCATTGGAGGTGATATTAATTTTTGCCGGCTTGATTTCCTGTCGATACTTCTTCGCCAAATCGGCATACGTTTGCATCATCTTATTAAATTCGCTGAAGATGTGGCGGGTGACGGTTTCGATTGGCAGCGCACCGTTTTGAAACTTGGCCGTAAGCTGCTGTGCATTATGCAGGTTAGAGAAAAAGCTTAACATCATCCAAAAAGATTGGGGCTGCGCTTCGGCCTGACAGTCATCCCAAAAATGTTCGGTGAGGGTTAAGCCCAGTGCAAAGCCTTTTCCCCAAAGGTGTAGGGCATTGCTCTGAAAATTAGCCTCAAACGGTTCGGTGAGTTGGCAGGGCCTGGGCAACTCAATCATGCAATCGTCAATATCCTGTGCGATGTGTTTTTTGACGAGAACAATGGCGTCTAAATAGGCGTTTGCATTGTTGATGCTGTTGAGCTGATCACCAAATACTGCGGGCATCCAGTCGCTGTCTTTTAAGTTTGTAGGGGTGCAATTAATTGCGAATAAAAAGCCGAGTAGTTGATCGAACCCTAAAGTGTTAGCGGGGCGAGAGGGCTCAGCAAGCCAGTTACTGAGCTCAGTAAGGGAAATGGTGTTTTCAGACATGGCTATTCAGCGAATAAAAAAGGAAGCATATTATCGGTTAAAGTGGGTGAGATTAGTAGATAAGATTGAGCGGCGGCTGCCTTGTCTTTGGAATAGCGACCAATTGTAAGAACATGAGTAGCGGTTTTGCGCGAGTGTAGATTTAGTAAATCCAGACATCTGCTGTCATTCCCGAATGCTTCTATTGGAGACCTAGCGACTTTAAGGCTACTGCAAATCAGGTAGAAGTACCCGGAGGTGAAAAAACAATAAACCTGAAATCTAACAGGCCATTAAGCCGCGTTTTCGGTATACTAGCGGGCTCTAAAATTAGACAGAATAAAATTTAAATGGCACACGACGTAACAACGTTTCAGGGCATGATTAGCGCCCTGCAAGATTTTTGGGCACAGCAAGGCTGCGCAATTATTCAACCCTTAGATATGGAAGTGGGTGCGGGCACCTTTCACCCGGCAACATTTTTGCGCTCTATTGGCCCCGAGCCTTGGCGTGGGTGCTACGTGCAGCCGTGTCGGCGACCTACCGATGGGCGTTATGGCGAAAACCCTAATCGTTTACAGCATTACTATCAGTTTCAGGTGGCGCTCAAACCTAATCCCGACAATATTCAGGAGTTGTATTTAGACTCGCTAAAAATGCTCGGCTTTGATGCGCTTGAACATGATATTCGTTTTGTCGAAGATAACTGGGAGTCCCCCACTTTAGGTGCCTGGGGTTTGGGCTGGGAAGTTTGGTTAAATGGCATGGAAGTGACCCAGTTTACGTATTTTCAGCAAGTTGGCGGTTTAGAGTGTCGACCTGTAACCGGTGAAATCACCTACGGTTTAGAGCGTTTGGCCATGTACATTCAAAATGCAAAAAGTATTTTTGATTTAGTTTGGGCGCGTGGTCCGCAGGGCGTGGTGACTTACGGTGACGTGTTTCATCAAAATGAAGTTGAGCAATCGACCTATAATTTTGAACATGCGGATACGCAGTCACTGTTTGCCTGGTTTGATACCTGCGAAAAAGAAAGTGAAAAATTAATTAAAGCCGGTTTGCCATTGCCTGCTTACGAGCAAGTTTTAAAAGCCTCCCACACCTTTAATTTATTGGATGCTCGTCATGCGATATCGGTGACCGAGCGTCAGCGATTTATTTTACGCGTGCGCACATTGTCGCGCGCGGTTGCAACATCCTATTACGAAGCGCGTGAAGCCTTAGGCTTCCCCATCGGAAAAGATTCACAAGGGGAAGAAAAATCATGAGCACCCGCGACTTGCTTGTTGAAATTGGTACAGAAGAATTACCGCCTAAAGCCTTAAATAAATTATCCGATGCATTTGCTGCGGGCATTGAAAACGGTTTAAAAGAAGCCGGTGTCAATTTTGAAAAAATAAAAACCTATGCATCACCACGCAGACTTGCAGTTTTAATTAATGCAGTGAACGAATCACAGGCTGATCGCAATATCGAAAAACTCGGACCTAACGTGAAAGCTGCATACGATAAAGATGGCAACCCGAGTAAAGCGGCGCAGGGTTTTGCGCGAGGCTGTGGCGTTGAGGTTTCAGAATTAGCAACAACCCAAACCGACAAAGGTGAGCGATTAGTTTTTAAAATTGAAGAAATTGGCAAACCCACAGCCGATATTATGGCGAAGATTGTGAGTCAGTCTTTAGCAAAATTACCTATACCTAAACGCATGCGCTGGGGTGATAGCACCGCCGAGTTTGTGCGCCCCGTTCACTGGGTGGTGATGCTGTTCGGGCATGATGTAATTGATGCAGAAATTTTAGGTATTAAGACGGGTCGCGACTCTCGTGGTCATCGTTTTCACCATCCCGAAGTCATAAATTTACAATCACCCAGTGATTATGTTTCGCGTATGAAATTGCCTGGTTATGTAATTGTGGATCGAGATGAGCGCCTGGCTTTAGTAAAACAACAAGCTGAAAACGCCGCAGAAAAATTAAATGGCGTTGCACTAATTGATGAAGGTTTATTGCAGGAAGTAAGCGCCTTAGTTGAATGGCCGGTTGCGGTGAGCGGTGATTTTGATAAAGAGTTTTTAAGCGTACCCGCAGAAAGCTTAATTTCATCGATGCAAGACCATCAAAAATATTTTCCAGTGGTGAATAAAAAAGGTACTTTAATGCCGCACTTTATTACCATCAGTAATATTGAAAGTAAAAGCCCTGAAAAAGTAAAAGAAGGTAACGAACGAGTGATTCGTCCGCGTCTAGGTGATGCAAAATTTTTTTGGGAACAAGATAATAAAAATAAACTCGAAGATCATATCGAATCCTTAAATAAAGTTGTATTTCAAAATAAACTCGGTTCAATGGGAGATAAATCTCGTCGGGTAGCTAGCATTGGCGAAGCCATAGCTAAAGAATTAAATGAAAATACAGCTTATGCAAAACGCGCAGGTCTGTTAAGTAAATGTGATTTGATGACCGAAATGGTTTGTGAATTTTCTGATTTACAAGGCATTATGGGACGTTATTATGCGATTAATGATGGCGAGCCAGCTGCCGTGGCGAATGCGTTAGATGAACAGTATATGCCGCGATTTGCGGGAGATAATTTGCCCAAAGGTAAAATTGGTCAAATCGTTTCACTTGCGGATAAGCTGGACACTTTGCTGGGTATTTTTGCGATTGGGCAAAAACCCAGCGGCGAAAAAGATCCGTTTGCCTTACGTCGTGCCGCGTTGGGTGCACTGCGAATCTTAATTGAGTGCAAATTAGATTTAGATTTAAAAGTATTACTGGGTTATGCCGCGAAAGCCTATGTTGAAAAAGCAGACGGTGAAAAAATCGATGCTGAAAAAGCCATTGATGATGTTATTGGTTTTATGCTAGATCGTTTAAAAGTTTATTACACAAGCCAGGTTGTTGATGGTCAGAAAATAAGCGTTGATGTGTACGACGCGGTCATCACATTAAAACCCACTCGCCCAATAGATTTTGATAGACGTGTGAATGCGGTAAATGAATTTAGAAAGCTTGAACAAGCGGAAAGCTTGGCAGCAGCCAATAAGCGTATCGGCAATATTCTGAAAAAAGTAAAAAGCGATTTGCCTGCAATAATTAATGAAAAATTATTGCAAGAATCAGAAGAAAAAAACTTAAACGAAAAATTACAAAGCATGTCTGAAAAAGTCACACCGTTATTTGCGGCGGGAAAATATGCTGAAGCATTGCAGCAGCTTGCGGCTTTACGTGACCCGATTGATGCATTTTTCGAAGCGGTAATGGTGATGGTAGATGATGAGGCGCTAAGAAATAATCGCCTGGCAATGTTAAATCAGTTGCATGGTTTATTTATACAAGCGGCAGATTTATCTCGTTTACAATCGTAATTAAACACGGCTATTCCTGTAAAGGCAGGAGTCCAGTGTCTTATGTCGAAGTGAAAAATATTTGATGTTTCAAATGCAATTAAAAACCAGTGAAATATTTCAGGATCACTTAGTGAAAAAAATCAGAGAATACTCCAAACCCGAGCTCTATATACGATCCAGTTTATTCTGGATCATACATTTTGTTAGCATGATTCTAATTGTGGCTGCCGTATTGTGTTTTTTCTGGTTGCCCATCAATCAGCGTTACGCAATTGGTTCAAGCTGGGCAAAAATGAATGTTGTTTTTTTGCGCTGGTTTTGTAATTTAAGCTACGAAATAAAAGGCCAAGAAAATATTCCCAAAGAAGCAAGTTTGGTGATTTCAAATCATCAGTCCACTTGGGAAACGATTGCTTTTCAAGATTTCTTGCCTAACCAGTTATGGGTAATGAAAAAAGAATTGTTTCGTATTCCGATTTTTGGCTGGGGCCTGGCGTTAATGAGCCCTATAGCAATAGATCGAAGTGCAGGCAGAAAAGCCATCGATCAAATTGTTGAGCAGGGTGAACAAAAACTAACCGCAGGACGTTGGGTTATTATTTTTCCAGAGGGGACTCGAATTTCACCAGGCGAAAAAAGCAAATATAAAAAGGGCGGGTTTATTTTTGCTACTCGCATTGTTCATCCCGTTTTACCGATTGCGCATAATGCGGGTGAGTTTTGGCCGAAGCATAGTTTTATAAAATATCCGGGTACGATTACCGTTTCAATTGGAGAGCCTTTTAATGCGATGGGTATGAAACCGGATGATGTGAAAGAGAAAGTGGAGAGTTGGATTAAGCAGGAGTTGAATGTTATTAGTGATTCAGCTCGATGGAATCACTAAGTTTATAAATAAAAAACTATAATCGAAACGTGTTTTAAAATGTAGTTCATTGTTTTATTCTCAAAAATAGCAGAGGTGTAAAATGAGTACAGGTAAAAAAACGACTATTAACCCCGTGCCTGATGGGCCTTATATTGTAAAAAATTTAGAAAGCCTTTTTAATCAAAAAGGTTCGGTTGATGTTCAGCCAAGCATAGCCTTATGTCGATGCGGGCAATCTACTAACAAGCCTTTTTGTGATGGCACACATGTAAAAATAAAGTTCTCCAGTGAAAATAAAAGCGAAAACAAACAGTCACAGCTAAAAAATAAATGTGATAAATACATAGGTCAGGAAATCACGATTTATGATAATCGCAGTATCTGTGCGCATGCCGGTGTTTGCACAGATAAATTGGCGAATGTTTTCAGGATGGGGCAGGAGCCCTGGATAGATGCGAATGCAGTAGATGTTGAAGAGATTGTGTCGATAATTAATGATTGCCCGTCGGGAGCCTTAAGTTATGCCTTAACGGGGCGTGAAAAAGTGCAGCAGCAAGGTGAAGAAAAAGTGTTTATTGCACCGAATGGACCTTATGTTGTTTCGGGTTGCCCGGATTTACAAAATGCAGATTGGCACGAAGGTGCTTCGCAACAGCAGTACACACTATGTCGGTGCGGTGCTTCTAAAAACAAGCCGTATTGTGATGGCTCGCATTGGACTATTGAGTTTAAAGATGAGGCGAATTGATTTTAAATGTGAAATATTTTTAGTTAAATTATCATTATCTGAGGTTAAATATCAGCATAATTATGATGGCACTATAAATAATTAGCGAAAAATAAAAAGATGGGTGTTTTATTTTATATAAAAAATAAAACATTCGTATGGGGTTTATTCTGGTTGCAGATTTAAGAAAAGGCAACAAGTAATTTTGCATATCGTCTTTATAAAAAAACGAACGTTTGTTGTTGCCGTATACAACGGCTACTCCTTCAAAATATAAGGTTGTATTGTCGTAAAATACATTGGAAATGTGTGCGTGGGTTTCAATTCCAAGGTGATTTTTTAAAGTAATGTTATGTCCCTGAATTCCAATTTTTATATTTGATATTGACTTCAAATAAAATAAAGTGGAAATAGAGAGCGTTAATATAAATAAAAAAAGCCCTGACATTGTACCAATTAACGCATCAAATAATTTTGCGTGTTCAAATAGTAATAACATAGGGCTTAGACTAAAAAGCATGAGAACGGGGGCAAGCCCAGCAAGCATTCTTGCTTGTCGAATATATTTAGTATCAATCGATAACCACCTTAATTCATTTGAATTGAGTACTTCAGTTTGTCTGGCATCAGCCTGTTGTTTTAATTGCGCATTAAATTTTATTTGTTGGCGAATGCCAATGACTAGCCCTGTAATTATTGAAACAATAAAAATTGCTACGGGAAAATAGCTTAATAATTTTAAATTTTCATACTGTGTTTTGAGAGTTAATAATTTTTTTTGTAGTTCTACGGATGAAAATTCACCTAAGACTAAACCGTTTGTATTGTAACGCGTTAGTATGAAATTAGTGGGGTCGGCAATTAATACTTCTTTGTTAGGCCACTGTAAAATATTTATGGGGTCTGCATTTGGTTTAGTATTAATGCGCTTGATGAAGTTCCAGTCCATGTCATAAATATAAACCCCGCCCAGTTGCATATCGCTATTCATGTTAATGACCCACCAGTTATCATTTATGTGTTGCAAAGCGGTTGGCCATGTTTCGCGTTTTTCTTTGCTAGCAGGTGTAAAAATGCTAATGTCTTTATTAAAAACAAAATCATTTTGTTTAATATTTAGTAGTGTGATTTCATGGTGATTGGTGTTGGCAATATAGAGTTGATTGTTATGCAGTTGAATTTGATTGGGGAATTTAAGGTTTGTATTGTATTCAAATAACAATGCGCCCTGCTTGTCGAATTTTAATATGCGATGCCGACCCGTATCGGAAAGAAATATGCCGCCATCAAATTTATCATATTCCAGATGGTAAGCACTGTTAAAATCTAGTGGTATTTTTGTAAAACGGTAGCATGTGTATGAGTTCAAGCTACAGCGAAAAAGTCCAGATGAGTCTTCGGTTGTTTGGCTTGAGCTTGTGTCATCAAGTCGTAAGAAGCTTTTAATGTTCTGTGTGAATGAGCGACTGTCTTTTCCACGGCGTAATATAATTTCATTGTCAGGCATGAATAGTATGTCACCCAATATGTATTCAACACCGAGTTTTTTTAAGTCTATGCTTTTTATAAATTTTCCAGATGTATCGAACTGAAGTAGTTCGGTTTGTATTCGAACAAAAAGTTGATTGTGTTGGTTTTTATATATTCCGTCCGGGCCGGTTGTTTCTACAACTCTGGCATTGATCCAGGCGTAGCTTAAAATTAATACGATAAAAAAAATAATAATAGCAGCTGCATGTAATGGCTTAACGTCGTTGTCCATGTTGTCTCACTTGTTTCTCAGGCTGGCGATGTTGTTAATCTCTAATAAATTCGGATGTCTCCAGGTCGATAATGGGTGTGGCCTTAGATAAGCTTCCCGTACTTCCCGGGAGATAAAAATCTAATTGCGTTGGAAAGTATTGTCGAACCTGTAAAAGGCTAGCGGCGGATTTTGAGTTGGCCGTGTTCGCACTGGTTGACACAATCGCCATGCCTGCTTCATTGCAGAGTGCTTTTACTATCGGGTGCTGGCTAACCCGAATAGCGACTTTACTATGTTCGCCACAAATCCATAGAGGTGTTTGTGTAGATTTTTTTACTAGCCAGGTTTGTGCTGCGGTGTTGCTTCGAATTTTTTCTTTATCGGTCAAGCTTAAGTCGGTGAAAAACGCCAATTGTTTAAAGTTGCTGGCAATAAGTATTAAGCCTTTTTTAATTGGACGACGTTTGAGCTGAAGTATTTTGTTAACGGCTTTTTCACAAAGCGGGTTACATCCCAATCCGTAAACCGATTCGGTTGGATAGGCAATGACGCCCTGGTTCTTAATGGCTTTGGCAGCTTGCTGAATTTGAAAGCGTGAGGGGGGCATCGATTATTTGGGTGAAAAAATCATTAAGTTTAAAGCTAGTCTGATTTTTTCTTTACGGTTTTCTTTTTCGATGTTTTTTTCTTGCTTGTCTTTTTCAGGCTTGTCTTTTTTTTGGCTACCTTCTTTTTTGGCGCTTTCTTTTTAACTGTTTTTTTCTTTACGGTTTTCTTTTTGGCCGCTTTCTTCTTCGTGACTTTTTTCTTCTTACCCTTGCGCTCCGGTGCGGCTTCAATTAAGGCTTCACATTCTGCCAGGGTTAAGCTTGCCGGTTCTTTGTCTTTTGGGATTTTGGCGTTTTTATTGCCGTCGGTAATATACGGGCCGTAGCGTCCATTTAAGACTTGTATTTCAGAGTCGTCAAAGGTTTTTATATATTTATTGGCTTCGAATTCTTTTTTCTCACGCACTAAAATCATTGCGGTTTCAAAGTCAATATTATACGGGTCGATGCCTTTTTCCTGAAATTCTTTGCGAATAGAAACAAAGAATTTTCCGAATTTTACATAAGGCCCAAAGCGACCGACATTACTGGAGACCTCTTCGCCTTCTTCAGTTTCGCCGAGTACACGGGGTAACACAAATAGGTCGTAGACATTATCCATGGTAATGTCATTCATTTTTTGACCGGGTTTTAAACTGGCAAAACGTGGTTTGTCTTCGTCGTCTTTATCACCAATTTGTGCGAAGGCGCCGTAAGGTCCCATACGTACCGTTATGGGTTTTCCGCTTTCTTTGTCGACGCCCACATCACGACTTTGTGCCACATCAGCACGGGAGACATTTTCATCTATGTCTTCGACTTTTTTAATAAAGGGTGTCCAGAAATTTTGCATTAATGGCAGCCATTCTTCTTCGTCACGGGAAATGGCATCTAACTGGTCTTCCAGCTTTGCCGTGAAATCATAATCGACATAGGTTTCAAAATATTGGGTTAAAAATGAATTAACAATTCGGCCCATATCGGTCGGAGTAAAGCGGCGATTTTCGTTTTCTACGTATTCGCGATTTTGTAAAGTTGAAATAATACTTGCATAAGTCGATGGGCGGCCAATGCCATATTCTTCTAGTGCTTTAACTAAGCTTGCTTCGGTGTATCTTGGTGGCGGTTTGGTAAAGTGTTGATTGGTAATGATGTTTAGTAGTTTTAACTCTTCGCCTTCTTCTAAAGCGGGTAAAAACTTTTCGTCATTATCTTTTTTCTTATCCTCGGCATCAGAATCATTTTCATCGGCATCCTGGTCTTCCAAATAAACCGCCATAAAACCGGGGTGTTTTATGGTTGATCCATTGGCGCGAAATTGATGTGCATCGCCACAACTTAAATCTACCGCAACTGTATCTAGTGTTGCTTGTACCATTTGGCAGGCAATTGTGCGCTTCCAGATTAATTCATAAAGTTTGAATTGATCGGGTTTTAATGCGGCTTTTATTTGATCGGGAATATAATTGGCTGACGTCGGGCGAATGGCTTCGTGAGCTTCCTGTGCATTTTTTGATTTATTTTTAAATACACGGGGGTCATCGGGTAAATTATCTTTACCGTAACGACTGGAAATTAAATCACGGATTTCCGCTAATGCATCCTGCGATAGCATTAATGAATCGGTACGCATATAACTAATTAAACCCACGGTTTCACCACCGCCAATGTCAATGCCTTCGTATAATTGCTGGGCGGTGCGCATAGTGCGTTGTGCAGAAAAGCCGAGCTTGCGCGAAGCTTCTTGTTGTAATGTAGAAGTGGTAAAAGGCGCGGCCGGATTTTTTTTGGTTTGTTTTTTGGTTATTTTGGTAACCGTCAGTTTACCGTTGGCATCTGCGGTTAATGTTTTTTGTGCGGTTTCAGCAAGCTCGGTGTTATTAATGGTAAATTGCGAAACTTTGTCGTTATTGTAAATGCGCAATTTACTGGAGATGGTTTTATTGTCTTTTTGCGTGTCGGCAAAAATTGTCCAGTATTCTTTTGAATCAAAGGCCTCTATTTCTTCTTCACGACTTACAATCATGCGCAAAGCCGGACTTTGTACCCGACCGGCAGATAAGCCGCGCTGAACTTTTTTCCACAATAAGGGCGATAAATTAAAGCCGACTAAATAATCTAATGCGCGTCGAGCTTGTTGTGCATTAACCATCGGCATGGATAACTTACGTGGTGAATCAACCGCTTCACGTAATGCGCGTTGAGTAATTTCATTAAACGCAATACGGTGTACGGTTTTGTCTTTTAAGTCGCCGTCTTCTTTTAAAATTTCATACAGGTGCCAGGAAATAGCTTCTCCCTCGCGGTCGAGGTCGGTCGCGAGATAGAGGGTGTCGGCTTTTTTTAAGGCTTTTTTAATAGCTAAAACATGTTTCTCATTTTTTTCAATGAGTTGATACTTCATGCTGAAGTCATTGTTCGTGTCGATGGCGCCGGTTTTGGGAATCAGGTCGCGTACATGGCCATAGGAGGCGAGTACGTGAAATCCTTTTCCTAAATATTTTTTAATGGTTTTGGCTTTTGCCGGTGACTCTACAATTAGCAGACTGTTGCTCATGTAATACTCATGATATTTTAATGTTATTTTATGTTAGTCAATATTGTCTAACATTGCGGGATTATTTTAATTTTAGTTTAAGTACGCGCTCTGATTAGTTTCAAAAATCAGGTTTTCCATCCATGCGTAGGCGTTTTCTTCGCCGGGCTGGCTGTATAAAACAATCATCGCAATCCATTTTAATTGCTCCAGTTCTAGTTCTACATCAAGTGCTACAACGCGGTCGAGAATAACTTCACGACTGACGGGTGTGAGTACTTTATTTTGCTCAAGGTGTATCAAAAAACTGATGCTATCCTGATCGAGTAAGAGTTTTTCCAAATCACTAAAAATTCGTACTGACTGACTATTGATCACCAGTTGGCTTGCGTTAGTGAGTAGCTCAGTGTGAATTTTGGCGAGATCTTCTAGCCAGTCAAAGGCTAAAAGTATATCGTGCTGAGGAAAACCTAAATCTTCCAAGCGGTCAAACATGTGTTCGTTTTCCGGAAAAATCGGATTTTCATCGGTAATGATGTTTTCAAATAAATACATCAAAACATCAACAACATTTTGTTTCATTATTTCTCTCTTAATACCCTACGGCAAATTTTGTTGGCCGTAAAAAACCATCTTGGTGATTGCTCTTTCGAAATAACACATAGTTAAAGACGTGTGAATTTCAATATTATTCTCTTCAATTTATCCCATTAAGCGCGCGAATACAGCCCGTTTTGAGAAAATACTTTGCCCTGTAGTTCCAATATTAATAGCATCGAAGCAATTTCAGATGCGTTCAGGGTACTGCGTTCTACTAATTCGTCAATACCCACCGGTTCAAATTCCATATGTTTTAATAGTGCCAGATAGCTGGAATCAAGTTCATCAGTAGAATTTTTCGGCTGTTCAGCCGCCAACACATCATCTGGTTTAGCGGCGCTAGTATGGCGAATTGAGGCGGAATTTACCAGTGGTAACAATTCTTCCAGTATATCGGCGGCACTTTCAACCAGCTTTGCACCGGATTTAATCAGATTATGGCAGCCCTTTGCAAGTGGATTATGAATAGAACCGGGAATCGCAAAAATTTCTCGTCCTTGTTCCATAGCGTGGCGGGTAGTAATGAGAGAGCCACTATTGATTGCCGCTTCGGTAACCAGTGTGCCAATACTCAAGCCGCTAATAATACGATTTCGGCGGGGAAACAGGCCCTTATGCGGTTTGGTGCCAACCGGCGATTCGGTGACAATACAGCCATTTTGTGAAATCGCCTCCGCTAATTTGGTGTTAGCTTTGGGGTAAATGGTGTGCAAACCATTGGCCACTACTGCCACGCTACCGGCAATGCCTTTTAGCGCCCCTCGATGGCTGGCAGCATCAATACCGTGTGCTAAGCCGCTGGTGATAGTGAGGCCGGCATTGGACAGGTGACGGGCAAAGCTTTCGGCATTTTGTGCGCCGCTGGCGGTGGGGGTGCGGCTACCCACCATCGCCAGCTGGGTTTGCAGCAGGTAATCGATGTCGCCAATATAAAAGAGGGCATAGGGTGGGTCACTAATTTCGCGCAACTGTTGGGGAAACGCGTTGTCGTCATAAAACAAAATGCCGTGATCGGTATGTTCTAACCAGGCAAAATCCCGCTCTACCAAATTAACATCTAATTCCTGAATGCGGCCTATTTGAGCATCGTTAAGTGGCGCAGCTTGCAGTTGGCTAGTGGACGCATCAAAAATAGCACCCGCACAACTGAACTGTTTCGTGAGTGAAGTAAGGGTAGCTGGCGGCAGGTTGCAGCGCACCAGCTTGAGCCGATTGCGAAGTTCATCCTCTGATATTGCTGTCATCTGCTTGCCCATATTGTGTTTTGGTTGAAGTGTAGGTCGAAAATGCAGGCGGCTAGTTTAAGGCCAAAGAAATCAAAAAGGCAAATATCGAGTGTGGAAGTGATTATTAGGGTTTTTTGTGCAAGCTATTGCTGAAAGGTATTTAGGTTTAGCATAAATGCCGCATAAAAAAAACTGGCCCCTAATCCTTAGGCGGCCAGTTCAATGTTCACACTTTATAGTTATTATGAATTAAATCGGAATTTATTTTTATCTAGGTTTGTCAACGCGGTCAAGTGTGCTGATAGCTTGGGTGGACTTCAGTACCAGCCCATAACTGACTTCATCGAAAACCTCAAACAGCATCATAATACCGCTGCGTTCATCAGGCAGTAAAATTTCCAGCCTGTCTTCGTCCCCGCGATTACGACTGGTACGGTCGAGGAAACGATCACGAGCCAAACCGCCGGCTTTATAAGTGGCCAGTAGGTGCCCGACTTGTAAGTTATGCTTGCCACCGCGGTTAATAACCGCAATCTGGTATTTGGCTATCGATGAAATAGCATCAAACAGTGAAATAATTTTACCGTCAACAAAGCCATCTGGAAGGCGCGGGAAGTATTGCTGATCAATTGCACTTTTATCAGTGGGCAGTAGACGATCGCCAATTAACACTTCGCGGGATGTTTTAAGCAATAGTCCAGTTGACGGTGTGGCGTATTTTTGAATTTTAACGTCACCGGCATAAATTACCTCAAAGCCAAGCAGTTTATCTGTGTCAGGGTCAACCAGACGGTTGCCTTCGCGGAAAATGCTATAACGGCTACGTTCAGCGTCCAGTTCGCCTCGAATATAAACTTTATTGTTAGCGGCCAGCACTAAATGTGCATCATCACTGCCTACGATATAAGGTGAATCAGCCCATACCTTTTCAGATACTACGCGCGGGCGGGTTAAAAACTGGCTGATGGCATCCGCAGGAATACTGGGGATGGCTTCATTGAGCGTTTGGCGGTGAATGGAAGGGGTTAGCTTAACCACTTTACGGCCACTGCTGTCACTGCCTTCGCGGCGAATAACGCCGTCGGAGCCACGAGCCACTTGAATTTGGGGCATGCCATTAACATAAGTTAAGGTTAAAATGTCGCCGGGGTAGATAAGGTGAGGGTTTTCAACTTGCGGGTTGCGCTGCCAAATTTCAGGCCAATACCAGGGGTCGCGTAAAAATAGTGTCGCAATATCCCAGAGCGTATCGCCCTTTTTCACGATATACTCTCGTGGATGGTTGTCGGCTAACTGAATGTTCTGGTTTTGATCTATATGATCTTCACCTGCATGTGCATCAATCGGTTCAGTCGTGGGCTCAATAGCACCGGTTTGTGCTTCAAACGGTGCAGGCGCGTCATTAACCGGCTCTGTGGGCGTGCTGGAGCAGGCAGATATTAGTGCTGATGATGCAAGTAAGAATGCAAAGCGTCCATATTTGGCCATGAGTGCTTTAATATTCAAGGTATGAATCCCCATAATTATCCGTGGTTTTCAAGAGTTTAGCTGATAAACTTGAATTAATGAAGTAAGTTTGTGCAGTAATTAACAATAGTTTATTTATCGGTTTTTTCAGCACGATAAATAATACATCAGAATGAAGGTAAAAATTATGCCCCTGTTGGAGATTTTAAAATTTCCTGATGAGCGTTTGCGCACCAAAGCACGGCCGGTGGAAACGGTAACAGACAAGGTAAAGCAATGTGTCGATGATATGTTCGAAACCATGTATGCCGCCCCCGGTATCGGCCTTGCGGCTACGCAGGTGAATGTGCATCAGCGAATTGTTGTGATTGATGTGTCGGAAAGCAAGGATGAGCCCTTGTGCTTGATTAACCCTGTTATCACCGCAAAAGATGGGATCGAGCAGCATGAAGAGGGTTGCCTGTCGGTGCCGGGTATATACGAAAAAGTTGAGCGCGCGGAGCATATAAAATTTAGTGCATTAAATCGCGAGGGTGAAGCGTATAATATGGAAGCTGATGGTTTACTGGCGGTTTGTGTACAGCATGAGCTTGACCATCTTGAAGGTAAATTGTTTGTAGATTATCTGTCATCACTGAAACGTAATCGCATAAAAAAGAAGCTTGAAAAGCATCAGAAAACGGCGGATATGTAGTGAGTGAAAAATCGTTGAGAATTATTTTTGCCGGTACCCCGGATTTTTCGGTTGCACCCTTAAAAGCCCTAATTGATTCGCCCCATGAAGTGATTGCGGTTTACACCCAGCCCGATCGACCCGCTGGGCGTGGGCGTAAATTAACCCCCAGCCCGGTTAAGACTTGTGCGCTTGAGCATGGTATTGAAGTGTATCAGCCAGAAAAATTAAAAAGCGCAGAAGACCAGCAGGTATTGATTGACCTTAAAGCCGATTTAATGGTGGTGGTGGCCTATGGCATTATTCTACCCGAAGCTATTTTAACGGCGCCGCGCTTGGGCTGTATTAATATTCACGCCTCATTACTCCCCCGTTGGCGCGGCGCGGCTCCTATTCAGCGTGCCATTTTAGCGGGTGATACTGAATCGGGCATCACCATTATGCAAATGGACATTGGTTTGGATACCGGCGATATGCTGCTCAAAACCCACTGTGAAATTACAGCCGACGATACCGGCTCTAGCCTGCACGACAAACTCGCTGTAATGGGGGCGCAAGCTCTAATGGATGCGCTGCCAGCGATTGCCGATCAAACCATACAGGCCGAAAAACAAGATGATGGATTAGCCAATTACGCCCATAAGTTACAAAAATCAGAAGCTTTAATTGACTGGAGCCAGCCAGCAACACAATTGCAACGACAGGTAAATGCGTTTAATGCCTGGCCGGTGGCGCAAACTCCGATTGAAATGAAAGGTAAGCCGCAAATGTTACGCATATGGCGGGCGCTGGCGATTGAGGGTGCAGCTAGCGGGCCCTCTACTCAACAACCTGGCAAAGTGATTCGCTGTGAAAAACAGGGTATAGATGTGGTAACCGGCGAGGGGATTTTGCGCTTGTTAGAAATACAAATGCCGGGTAGAAAACCTATGGATATACCTGCCTTTGTCAATGCAAATGATATTACCGGCATGTTGCTGGGCCAGAGATAAAAAACCTGCGCAATGAATGTAAACGCCAGGCAATTTCATCTTTCGCGTTTGAGTGTTTGAATTTTTTGAAGCTATAAAAAATATGACAACTAAAAATCAAGCTAATGATGCTTCGATTGCATCCCGAAAAGTCGCGTTAAATATTTTATTATCGGTGTTGCGTGATGACGGGCATTCATTAACATCACTTACCCATTTAACCGAAAATTTAGATCCTCGGGATGCGGCCTTTGCACGCATGTTGAGTTTTGGTGTCTTGCGTTTTTATCAACAGTTAGAAGCCTTACTTAAACCCTTTATAAAAAAACCGTTAAAAACAAAAGACAGAGATGTGCAACTGGTGATGCTAATGGCGCTGTATCAAATCTTGTATACACGGGTGCCTGAATTTGCAGTGGTCGATAGCGCAGTAAAACAAATTCGTAAATCGAAAAAAAAATGGGCAGCGAATATGGTGAACGGCGTGTTGCGCAGCTTTTTACGTGACATTGAGGGGCGCAAAACAGAAGGCCAGAAAACCGCAGATCAGAAAACCGCGGAGATTAATGCAAATTTAAAAACTGAAGAAGCGATTTATTCACACCCACAATGGATTATCGACCGGATAAAACAGGACTGGCCCGATAACAGTGATTTGAATAAAACCATTAACTGGCAACATATTTTACTTGCCAATAATCAACAAGCACCGATGACCTTGCGAATTAATCAGCAAAAAATTAGCACTGAAAAATATCAAATGCAATTGGAAAATGAATTTGAGTTAAGCGCCGATATTGTCGCGGGTGTAGCGCAAGCATTGATTTTGCGACAGGCGCGGGATGTAAAACAACTGCCCGGTTTTGATAAAGGCTTTCTGTCGGTGCAGGATGCGGGTGCGCAATTAGCCGCGCATATTTTACAGCCCGCAGCGGGGGATAATATTTTAGATGCCTGTGCCGCACCCGGCGGAAAAACCGCTCACCTGTTTGAAATGCAGCCGAACATTAAAATAACCGCATTGGATATTTCAGAAACTCGCTTGCAGCGTGTCGAAGAAAACTGTCAGCGTTTAGGTTTTTCACCGACGTTAATTGCTGCCGATGCAACCGCAGTTGATGATTGGTGGCAGGGTGAGTTATTCGATAAAATTTTACTCGATGTACCATGCTCGGCCGTGGGGGTGGTTCGTCGTCATCCGGATATCAAACATTTACGCCGGCCGGAGGATATTGCATCGCTGGTGAAATTACAGCGTGAAATTTTACTAAAAAACTGGCCATTATTAAAACCCGGCGGACAACTTTTATATGCAAGCTGCTCATTACTTAAAGCTGAAAATGAACAGCAAGTCGATTGGTTTTTGCAGCAGGTGAATAATGTGAAAGTGGTGAGCATATCGGAGCGAATTAGCGAGATTGAAAGTCGCGCGAATTTGATAAATGGAGTACAACTATTTCCGGTTAGCGGTGTGACGGATGGGTTTTATTATGCGTTACTTGAGAAAAAAGATGGTTAAAGAAAAAGACAATGCAAATAGCTGTGTAGGTAATCGTGAGCAGACGCAAATAAAAAGCAATTTAATAGAGTGAATAATATTGGCTAACTATATGCCGATATTAAATGAGTCCGCATTAAACTGTTTTTGTCTCGCCTTTTTCTTTACACGTTTCACTGGAAAAACACTCACAAAAGCGTACACTTCGCGACTACACTTATTCTAAAATGTAGACATAAAATTCTGATATGAAAATTCTGATTTTAGGTGCAGGCCAAGTGGGCTCATCAGTGGCGGCAAATCTCGCCTCTGAGGCTAACGACATTACCTTAATTGATAGTCGTGTAGAAGTGCTTAATGAGCTGCGCGATCGACTCGACATTCAAACCGTGGTAGGCAATGCAGCGCACCCAAATATTTTAGAACAGGCCGGTATCGAAGATGTTGACATGTTGATTGCGGTGACCAATACCGATGAAGCCAATATGATTGCATGCCAGGTTGCCTGGACTTTGCATCACACCCCCACCAAAATTGCACGTATTCGCTCTGCGCAATACATCAAGCACAATGAATTATTTCGCGGCAATGCGGTGCCCATCGACGTTATTATTAGCCCCGAAGAAATAGTCACTAACTATATTTATAATATTATTGAATACCCTGGCGCGTTGCAAGTGCTGGATTTTGCTGATGGTAAAGTTGTATTAGTGGGCATGCGCGCATATTATGGCGGCCCATTGGTGGGACATCAGCTAAGTGAACTACCCAAGCATACGCCGGGCACTGATACTCGTGTCGCGGCAATTTATCGTCGTGGGCGAGCCATTACTCCTCGTGGGCACACTGTAATTGAAGCCGGCGACGAAGTGTTTTTTATCGCGGCTCGAGGTGATATTCGGGTGGTTATTCGTGAAATGCGTAAATTAGATAAACGCAATAAGCGCATTATTATTGCGGGTGGCGGCAATATCGGCAAACGCCTTGCGGAGCGTCTCGAAGAGCGTCACCAAGTTAAAATTGTTGAGCGCAGCGCAGACCGTGCTTTTCATTTATCACAGTCATTAAATAAATCTGTTGTATTGTTAGGCGACTCAGCCGATGAAGAACTATTGTTAGAAGAAAACATCGACAGTATGGACGTGTTTATTTCGGTGACCAACGATGATGAAGCTAATATTTTATCGGCGATGCTGGCGAAAAAACTCGGCACGCGCAAAACTATGTCATTAATCAATCGTCCGGCCTATGTTGATTTAATGGAAAATCAGGAGGCCATTGATGTTGCCATCTCGCCCGAGCAGGTCACCATCGGTGCTTTGTTAACTCACGTGCGACGTGGTGATATTGTGGCGGTGCATTCATTGCGTCGTGGTGCGGCAGAAGCCATTGAAGTAATTGCCCACGGCGACAAAAGCAATTCAAAAGTGGTGGGCCGCCTCATAGAAGAAATAGAGTTGCCCGCAGGCACAACTATAGGTGCAATTGTGCGCGGCGAAGAGGTTATTATTGCGCACCATGACACAGTGATTGAGGCCGAAGATCACGTGATTATGTTTTTAGTTGATAAGAAAAAAATTCACGATGTTGAACACCTGTTTCAGGTGGGCATCACTTTTATTTAAACGCGAGATAATCCGCTTTGCACTTTACCGTCATTCAACGTATTTCCGGCATATTAATTATGCTGTTCAGTTTTACACTGATCCCCCCTATCATTATTGATATTATTCATCAGGAAAATACCATCGATGCATTTTTTAAAGCTTACCTGGGATTATTGATTGGCGGTTTTGTTTTATGGTTGCCGGTAAAAAATTCGAAATCAGATTTGCGTTTGCGCGACGGCTTTATAGTGGTGGTGTTGTTCTGGTTTATTTTAAGTGTATCGGGTACCTTGCCATTAATCCTTTATGAGCAACTGGAAATTTCTATAACCGATGCTTTTTTCGAATCGGTTTCGGGTTTAACCACAACCGGTGCAACGGTTTTAACTCATCTCGATAGCATGCCCCGTTCTATTTTATTTTACCGCCAGGAATTACAGTGGTTAGGTGGCATGGGTATCGTTGTTTTGGCGGTTGCAGTTTTACCTATGTTGGGTATTGGTGGTATGCAATTATACAAAGCAGAAACACCTGGCCCAATAAAAGATAATAAATTAACGCCGCGTATCACCGAAACCGCAAAAGCGCTTTGGTATATATATTTAACCTTAACGGTGACTTGTGCAGTTGCATATTGGTTGGCGGGCATGAATTTGTTTGATGCGGTATCCCATAGTTTTTCAACTGTTGCGATTGGCGGTTTTTCAACTCACGATGAGAGCCTGGGTTATTTTGATAGTATAGCAATCAATATGGTTGGCATTGTGTTTATGTTTTTAGGCGGTGTTAATTTTGCCTTACACTTCGTGGCGTTTAGAAATTGGAATGTGGCAGCCTATATTCAAGATAGTGAGTTTAAAGTTTATTTTATTGTATTAATCACGGTCTCAATTATTGCAGTGGCTTTTTTACAATTTACAGAATCGACTGAAAGTTTTTCAGAGTCATTGTTAATGGGCGTATTTCATGTAGTGTCGATTGCCACTACTACAGGTTTCACTACCACTGAGTTTCATTTGTGGCCAAGTTTTTTACCGGTGCTATTATTGTTTACCAGCTTTATTGGTGGTTGTGCAGGTTCTACCGGTGGTGGCATGAAAGTGATTCGTGTGACTTTAATATTGAAGCAGGGCATGCGTGAAATGAAACGCTTAATTCACCCGAAGGCCGTTATCTTAGTGAAGATAGGGAAGAAGCCGGTGCCCAATGCTGTTATTGATGCGGTGTGGGGTTTCTTTGCCATTTATGTCGCGGTGTTTGTTATTATGATGCTGTTATTAATGGCCAGTGGGTTAGATCAAATTACATCGTTTTCAGCAGTAGCCGCCACACTTAATAATTTAGGCCCCGGTTTAGGTGATGTTGCTGCAAACTATGCCGGCATTAATGATTTTGCAAAATGGATATTAAGTTTTGGAATGTTACTCGGGCGGCTAGAGATATTCACCCTACTGGTTTTGTTAACTCCTGCATTCTGGAGAAAATAGTGCCAGATTGGGATGAGGTTTATAGTGAAAAAAATATTGCTGTGGCAACACCAACTGATGTGCTGTTAGGCAATGAGCACCTGTTACCTACGCCACCAGATTTAAATTTACGAGCGCTTGATTATGCCTGCGGGCTAGGTGCTAATAGCATATTTTTAGCGGATCATGGCTTTCAAGTTAGTTCATGGGATTTATCAGAAGTTGCGGTTAAAAAAATAAACCAGCATTCAAAAAATAATAATTTAAAAATCACCGCTGAAGTGCATGACTTAGAAAATTCACCGCCGACACTTAAGAACCAGTTTGATGTAATTGTAGTTAGTTATTTTTTGCATCGTGCAACATTGCGTGTTTTATATGACTTATTAAAAACAGGTGGTTTATTGTTTTATCAAACATTCAGTGGCGATCAAGTTAATGGTCAGGGGCCTTCACGAAAAAGTTTTCGGTTAAATAAAAATGAATTATTAAATGTATTTTCAGATATGCAATTATTATATTACCGTGAAGATGATTTGAATTTATCTGTTGACGGTGCGAAGCCAGGCGTAACTTACTTTGTGGCAAAAAAATGAATAAAAAAAAATCAATTAAACCCAGTAGCTCGTTAGTCTATGACACCGCTTTTAAATTAAAGTATTTAAAAGCGTCTTACTTTGGAGTTTGGTTAGGCATGTTGTTTATGTTTTTCATCATGTTTTTGCCCGGATTTATGATTGACGCATTGGCTAATAAATTGGGCGACCTGTTTAGAAATGTGAATAAGAAGCGCCGACGCATTGCGCGAATCAATATTGACTTATGTTTTCCCGAGTTAAGTGATGAAAAAAAGAAGCAAATAATCAGAAATAATTTTCGTCATCAGGCGCGTAGTATTTTATATTATGGTTTGATTTGGTGGGCGCCCAAGTTTATTTTGAAAAAGAGAGTTGTATTTAAAGGGCAGGAAAATATTGAGGCATCACTAAGAAACAAACGCGCGGTTATTTTTATGGCTGCCCACAGCGTGGGCTTAGAAGCAGCAGTCTCTGCAGCTACTATGGATTATCCATCATCGGGGCCGTTTAACCCCATGAAAAATAAAATGATCGATTGGTTGGTAGCCAAAGGTCGCTCACGTCACGGTGGTATTTTATACACGCGCGATGCGGGTTTACGGCCCATTATTAAAGATGTGCGCGGCGGCTGCACCATGTTTTATTTACCCGATGAAGACTTAGGTGCAGAGCGTTCTATTTTTGTGCCATTTTTTAATGTCGAAAAAGCCAGCGTACCGGTTTTAGGCCGGTTGGCAAAATCATGTAAAGCCGATGTGTTGCCCTGTATGGCTTGCTACGATGAAAGCAAACATCGCTACGTTATCCATATATTGGCGCCATTAAAAAATTTTCCAAGCGGTGATGATTATGCCGACACGTTAGCGATGAATAAGTCATTGGAAGAAATTATTCGAATATGCCCCGCGCAATATTTTTGGACGATGAAATTATTTAAAACGCGCCCGGCTGGCGAAGATAAATTGTACGGATAAAAATAATAAAGCGCTAACTTTGAGTGTTTAGGTTTTAGATAATTTTTCGGGGCTGCCCACGCTCATTAATGGCTTTATCGTTGTGAGTAAACTTTTAAACAAGGTTTTATTTTGCAGCTCTTCGGCAGCTAACAATTCTTTAAAATGCTGGCGCTGAGTCGGCATAGAAAAACACGCGGGGCAGGAGTCGGCGATGACCGGTAACTCGGCACTAATTGAAAATTCACGGGTTTGTCTTTCTCGTGCATAAACCAGTGGGCGAATCACTCGCAGGTCGCCTTCGTCAATCACGTAATTGGCTTTCATGGTTTTTAGTTGGCCGCCATGAAATGCGGACATCATAAAACTCTCGGCTAAATCATCTAAATGTTGTGCCAGTGCAATTACATTAAAGCCATGTTCGCGGGCGGTGTTATACATAATGCCGCGTTTGATACGTGAGCAAAAAGCACAATAGGACGGTTTACCCATGTGTTTTTTTGCGATATCCATAATCGGCTCGCGGCGATAATGGTATTCAACGTCGAGTGTTTCTAAATAGGGAATCATGGGTGAGGGATCGAAATCGCCCGCCATCGGGTCGACGGTCATTGCGGCAAATTCAAATTTAACCGGCGAGTGGCGTTGAAAGTGATTGAGAATATGCAGCAGTGCTAGAGAGTCTTTACCGCCGGACAGGCCCAGTAAAACGCGGTCGTCTTCATTAATCATGGCGAAGTCCATTAATGCGCGGCCCGTTTGGCGCAGCAGTGTTTTTGGCGGCTGGATAAATTCAGACATGATTTTTATTTCGATGCATCAGTAGGTTTTTCGACGGGCTTTGCCGATGTGTCGGCAGCAGGAGCGGGTGGTTCAGGCTCATCAAAATCGAATAACTCGTCTTCATTGAACTCAACTGGCTCTTCCGGAGGCTTGCCATCATAAACCAGATTGAGGCGGTGCTGAAAATATAATTCTCGAATAAAGGTATATTTATCGAGCGCCGCTTCATTCAGAATGTTTTCGGCTTTCAGTAGCGACGCACGTTTATCCACTGCCTTAACTGCGGTAGCAGCCCATGCTGCGCCCCTCGCTCTGCGATCTGGCGGGAATCCGTTTTCAACCTCTTGCCAAACGGGATCAAAGTAGCTGCTGTCTACTAACAAGCCAGCACCATCACGTATGCTACTTGGGCCCCAAAAAGGAATAATGAAATACGGACCACTAGGTACCCCCCAATAACCCAGAGTTTGGCCAAAGTCTTCTTCGTGTTTGGGCATGCCCATATCACTGGCCCAGTCGATAAAGCCGGCTAGCCCCAAGGTGCTGTTAATAATAAAACGGCCCATATCAGATGCGAGCTGCATGGGTTTGAGCTGTAATAAATCGTTAAAAATAACAATGATATCGTCGATATTGCTGAAAAAGTTATTCACACCTTTAATAACGGGGTCGGGAGTAATGGTGTCGTAGCCTTTAGCGACGGGCTTGAGTAAATAGCGGTCAAAGCCGTCATTAAACTCATAAGCCATACGGTTATAGCTTTCTAAGGGGTCGCGGGGGTCGGCCGGGCCGCTGACACTGGCGCATCCGCTGAGGATCAATGTGGCGAATAAAATAAAATATTTTAAGTGATTTAAGGTCATTGTTTGGGCCATTAAAAAGGTGTGAGCAAGTTAGCAATAGCGTTGCAGCAGGTCAATAAAAAGCTCACAATTTATTGGACTATAATTCAATTATTATAAAAATTTTAGGGGCGTCAATTGTTTTATTACACGATTAGAATGATAAAGTTGGCAGCGATGTGGCTGGATTTTTTAGTGCTGACTTTTATATTGTATGGTTTATCCTGGTTGCCCAAAAAATTACATGGCTATTGGTATTTCCGGTTATTTCGGGTTTGGTGTAAAGCCTTTGTGCGCGCACTGGATGTCGATTTAAAATTGCATCAGAAAAATTTAAACCCTGTTCCTAGTAATTATATTCTTATCGCAAATCACCCTTCTGCATTTGAAGATGTTGGTATTCCGGCTTTATTTGAAGTGTACTCGCTGGCAAAAATAGAAGTTAAACACTGGTGGGTGATGGGGCGAATATCAACTGCGGCGGGTAATTTATATGTGAAGCGTGAGTCAAAAGAATCAAGAAATTTAGCCGCCGAGACTATTCGAAAAGAAATACAGGCAGGTAAAAATATTGCGCTTTATCCGGAAGGGGGGTGTAAGGGTAAGCGAATATTTGAGTCATTTAGATACGGTGCGTTTGATGTGGCTATGCAAACCGGTGTGCCTGTTCTACCGGTATTTTTGCACTATGAATCGCAGAATGATTTTGAGTGGCGAAACCCGCATACCTTATTAGATAAAATTTATCACTTTCTCAATACCGAAAATAGTACGGCAAATTATTATTTATTTGATGCAATTGATCCGGCGCAGTTTCAATCAAAAGAAGAGTTCACAGAATATACCTGGCAGTTGTATAAAAACTGGCAGAAAAAGTATATGGAATAAGTTTGGCCTATGCATAATGTGACTGACTCAAATGGATTGCTGCTTTACCGGGTGGGGCCGGTGTTGGTGTGCTCGCCAACTATGCCGGTTGAGGCAGTTATTATGCCGCCAAAAATAACCGTGCCGCCAGGTGCAAATGTAGCTGAGCCGGGTGTGTTTAAATCGATGTATGGAATGGTACGTTTAGTTGATTTGCGTGTGCGATTTGGTGTTGACGAAAGTGATTACACTAAGCCCGGTAAAATTATTATTGTTGAAGTCGAAGGTGGGCATGCAGGTTTTTGGGTAGATGAAATTGAAGATGTTACCGGTTTCCCTGAGACAGGTTGGGCTCAAGTTCCAGCTTATATTCCTGGCGCTGTATTTAGCCGAACCTGGATTAAAGACCGAGAAATTCGTTTATATGCTGATTTTGAAAAGTTGGATAAATTTAAATCTACCGGATATTTACGAAAACATATCGAAACACTAAAGTCAGTTGAAGCGAAAGTTGTGGCTGATAATATAAGCAATAGAACTAAAGAAAAAAATATACGGAGTGAAAAAATAGATAAAAATTTTGCTGTTGATGAGAAGCGCTCAAAAGGCATTCAATCAAAAACAGGTAAGTCTAAATCAGAGAAAGTAAAAAAATCTGACATAAAAAATCATGTTGAACCGATTCGATTAGAGAGTGAATCTATAAAAAAAGTTGAGTTCGATAAACAGAACCTGGTTTCGGATAAAAACAAATTAGATGTAGGTGAAGGTAATTATAAAAATAACCTGTATTTTGAAAAAAATAAACATGTTAGTCATGTTGTCGGGGGGGAAGTCAAAGTCTCTGACTTCAGGTCTTCGGCAGGGTCAGGTTCTGGGTTCGCAAACAAGACAGTAGTTAGTAATAAAAAAAACACGCAGGTAAAGCCGACAGAAAAAACGACACTAATAGAAAGTCAACCTAATGATTCGTTAGTCAATAAGCCGCAATCTTTTATTGATAAAAAAAATAAAGACGAAACAAAATCAGGCTTAATATTAAAATTAATATTTGGGTTGGTATTTATAGGGTTTATTTATTTTGTATATGATTTTATTTATATAGATATAGAGAATAAAGAACGTAATAAAAGAGCTAAAATTGTAGAAAGTGTTAAAGATGAATACAAATTAAACTATGAATTAAATGATGCATTTAGTAAGCATGAAATAAAGTCGCCCATAGGGCTAGCAATAGAGTCACCCAATGAAAACAATAATGAAATAGATAAGCCAATAGATAAATCTAAAATACACACAAAAAATAAAGTGCCGGAATCTACCGTAAAAATTTCGAACGTGGAAGATGGAGTGTTAATTGTGATTGATGAATATGAGGATGATGAAAAATTAACGGTGTTAAATGTTGATGCTGTGACAGAAAACAAAATTGAACCGGATGTGCTGAAGTTGTCTCAGGGTAAAAGTATTAATGAAAACAAACATGATGAAATATTAGATTTTGACAACGATGAGTCGACTGGTGATGTTGTCGGAAAAGCGCAGAAAGAAGATGTGAAAGAGCCTTTGGAAGAATTAAGTAATAATCTAACAGTGGATTTGAAGGTAGAAGTTGAAAAATATACGGGTGAGAGCGAAAGTGTTGTTAATGATGTCGCTAAAAAACCGATAGAAAATAATGCAGTTAAGCTTGATAAAAAAACGATAAAAAAAATAACTAAACCAGCAAGTCGAAAATATGTACATGTTGTTGTGAAGGGCGATACCCTGTGGCACATTGCAAAGCGTTATGTTAACAACCCCTGGCGATACCCAGAGCTGGCGCGTTTAAGTCGTATTAAAAATCCCGATTTAATTTATCCGGGAAATAAAGTGACGATTATTGTTAATTATAAAAAATAAATTTAAGTACACAGGTGTAATTGAAATAAAAAACACATGTGGTTCTAAATTTATGTTTCATATAAAATAAATTATTTTTATTATTTAAGGATATAAATTGCCACGTTTAATTCTGCTGTTAATCGTTGTCGCGGCTGTGCTGTATTTTGGTTATCGGTATCGAGGGCTAAATGCGGCAGCTAAAAAAAGTTTGCAGCGTTTTTGTGTGTGGGTGCTGGTTGCGGGTATATTTGGCGTATTATTGATAACCGGTAAGCTAGGTTGGTTGCTTGCTGCAATTGGTGCCCTGCTTCCATTGGTGCCGCGGGTTATTCGTTTTTTTATGGCTGCGGGGCCAACACTGATGCCCTACTTTCAGCGCTTTCAACAAAATCGCCAGTCGAATATGAGTGGGCGCTTTGTGAGTTTGCAAATCGACATGTTAACCGGCAGCTTGCAAGGTGAAATTTTAGAGGGCGATTTTGCTGGCCAAAAATTACAGGGTATGGCGCTGCAAGATATATTGAAATTATTAGAGCAGTGTAAAGCTCAAGACTCGAAATCGGCGGCATTGCTGGAAGCATATCTAGATCGTCAGCATGCTGGTTGGGCCGGTGGAAATGCTAAAAGTGAAGAGACGTTTTCCGATGCAGGTATGTCGCAACAACAAGCACTCGATGTTTTAGGGCTGAAGGAGGGTGCCGGTAAAAAGGAAATTATTAAGGCGCATAAGCGATTAATGCAAAGCTTGCATCCTGACCGAGGTGGTTCAGATTATTTGGCACAGCAAATTAATCGGGCAAGAGATGTGTTGCTAAAGGGGTTTTGAGCTGATTATGGGATATTAATGCGTGAAAGTGAGTGCGTATAAAGTTTTATTACAGGCAATAAAAAACCCGGCGTTCCGTGCCGGGTTTTGGACTTCCGCTGCCCTGATGATTGATTATGGCGTTGTAGCTTGTTCCGTTTTTTCTTATACTCCTGTATAACTTACTTACCTTCCCTGGGCTCCTTATCCATGTATCCTGGGTATCCGTGTCTGCTACGTCCTAACTTTTCCGTGTGTCCTTGTTAATGCCATGTCCTTGTGTCCATGTAGGGTATTATGGACAATAGTCCCAAGCGGTACCATCAGCAGATTCAGGTGCTTAACGTCAGTTTTTTTAGATGGCTCATGTAGGAAAAGCCCTACACGGTGAAAAATACTATGGAATCATTGTTTGCTCCGATTAAACCTTTCGTCAGTCATCATCTGCAGGTTGATGATTTACATACACTATACATAGAGGAATGTGGTAATCCGGCGGGGCTGCCGGTAGTGTTTTTGCATGGCGGGCCGGGGGCGGGTTGTGCGCCGTATCACCGGCGATACTTTAACCCGGATATTTATCGAATTATTTTATTTGATCAACGCGGTTGTGGAAAGTCTACGCCCCATGCTTGTTTAGAAAATAATACCAGCCAGCACTTAGTCGCGGATATTGAAATGATTCGTGAGCATCTAAAAATAAAAAAATGGGTGGTGTTTGGTGGCTCATGGGGTTCAACTTTGGGCTTGTTATATGCTCAAACCCATCCCGATAGCGTGAATGGTTTAATTTTGCGGGGCATATTTTTAGCGCGTGACAAGGATGTGCAATGGTTTTATCAGGAAGGCACAAATAAATTATTTCCTGACTATTGGCAAAAGTTTATTGAGCCGATTCCCGAGTCACAGAGAGGCGACATGCTAGCAGCCTATTCCCGGCAATTGACCGGCGACAATGAAATACAACAATTGCGCGCAGCTAAAGCATGGTCAGTTTGGGAGGGTATGACCGCGACTCTGCAAACGGATAAAGATGTGGTTGATAGCTTTTCCAATCCACATACCGCTTTAAGCGTGGCGCGTATTGAATGTCATTATTTTATGCACCAATGCTGGCTCAAGCCGAATCAGCTCATTCAAAATATCGATAAAATACGCCATATTCCCGGTTATATTGTGCAGGGTCGATACGATGTTATTTGCCCGCTGGAGCAAGCCTGGGAGTTGGCCGGGGCTTGGCCGGAGGCAAAGCTTTCTATTATTAATGACGCGGGGCACGCCATTGTTGAAAGTGGGATCACGCAGGCTCTGCTGGGGGCTTGTACTGAAATGACTGAAAAACTTAAATGATTGCGTTAATTCAACGGGTGAAGCATGCCAATGTGGTGGTTTCCGGAGAGGAAATTGCCCGCATCGGTGAGGGTGTATTGGTACTGCTAGGGATTGAAAAACATGATAATGCGGTAAATGGGGACAAGTTAATCCACAAGGTTTTGGGGTATCGAATATTTGAAGACGACCAAAACAAAATGAATTTAAGCGTGCAGGACATACAGGGCGAAGTGTTATTAGTGCCTCAATTTACTCTGGCAGCCGATACTAAAAGTGGATTGCGGCCAGGTTTTTCATCTGCCGCGACGCCTCAAGATGCCAAAACCTGGTTCGATTATACGGCAAATAAGTGTCAGGAGATTTTAGGTACGGTCCAATTAGGCGAGTTTGGTGCCGATATGCAGATTGGTTTATTGAATAATGGGCCAGTGACTTTCTGGCTTCAAATATAAAATATTTTTTATAAGTGAATTAGTTTGTTTTTCTGTAAAGCCAAGATAATGTGACAAAATTTCGATAAATATTCCCTTCTGTATTTTTACGTTTTCTAAGAATTAAAGACTTAACACACGTAACTTAATGTTTATTTATACGTTTTTCTTAAATGGCATGCTATGCATTTATAGCCATATATAGCCATCGATAAATAATTTTTATCAATTGTGGCGACTCATAGAAAATGTTTAATTGATGCAAATCATGTGAATTGCGTTTATTATCCGTTTATTAATTGAATTAGTTATAAAACCGTGCTTGACAGGTAGGCGCTGTTTGAAGTTTAATCAAGTTCAAGCGACACACCTAGTTAATCGAATAGTCGATTTCAGTTAAGGGTTTGGCTGTTCTCTAATCAATAAAATGATCAATAGCTCGAAGAGTAATTGTCGGGGAGTTTTAATATGAGTGATGCACCAAGTTGTAAATGTGTAATATCGTTTTTGTGGACCAATGCTTTAGTGGTTGGTGTTATCGTATTTATGGTATTTGCTTTTATCGACCCCGCAGACATTGCTGCTGCTATGATGTTAGATGTGGATGAAGGTGTTTTTCGAATTCAAATATATGCCTTCAGCTTTTTGTTTATGTGGGTGGCATTTTCGGCGTCAACTTTTTTAAATTGCTACTTTTCGCGTCTGAAATACAATATGGATAATACGGCAAAATAAAAAATTTTAGATTGATTGAATAAGGCCGGACCCGAAAGGGCCCGGCCTTATTCTTTGGGTGATATAATAAGTTATTTTCCCCGCCTTTATTACAGTGTATCCTATAGGTCTAAAAAATTGACTCTTTGGAGATGTAAGTAAATGTCTGATCGCACTGCGAAAATCGCTCGCGACACCCTCGAAACCCAAATTACTGCTGAAATTAATTTAGATGGTGGCGGTAAATCTGAATTTAATACCGGTGTACCTTTTCTTGAGCACATGCTCGATCAAGTCGCGCGTCACGGCTTAATCGATTTAAATGTGCAGGCCAAGGGTGATTTACACATTGATGCGCACCACACGGTAGAAGATATCGGCATTACTCTGGGGCAGGCTTTTGATAAAGCGGTAGGTGACAAAAAAGGCATTCGGCGCTACGGCCACGCTTATGTGCCTTTAGATGAGGCATTGTCTCGCGTAGTCATCGATTTTTCCGGTCGTCCGGGTTTGGAAATGCCGGTGGAATTCCCGCGTGCCAGCATTGGTGGCTTTGATGTCGATTTGTTTTTTGAATTTTTTCAGGGCTTTTCCAATCACGCCAAAGTAACCCTGCACATTGATTCGATTCGGGGTCGTAATGCACATCATGTTGCGGAAACTATCTTTAAGGCTTTTGGCCGTGCACTGCGCATGGCGCTAGAGGAAGATCCACGAATGCAAGGGGTGATGCCATCGACCAAAGGTAGTTTGTAGTGGCACAAATTGTAGTGATTGATTATGGCATGGGTAACCTGCGATCGGTGGCAAAAGCTGTCGAGCATGTTGCTCCCAATCAAAGCGTGATTATTTCTTCTGATGCGGGCGAAATTGCGAATGCCGAGCGCGTGATTTTTCCGGGTCAAGGTGCGGCGCGAGATTGTATGCGTGAGCTGCAAGATCGCAATTTAACTCAGGTGGTTTTAGATGCCGCAAAGCAAAAACCTTTTTTGGGTATTTGCATGGGCATGCAGGTTTTGTTAAATCACAGTGAAGAAAATAATGGCATCGATTGCTTAGGTTTATACGAAGGCACCGTGCGATTTTTTGGAAATGATTTAAAAAATACAGCCAATGAAAAATTAAAAATTCCGCACATGGGTTGGAATCAAGTGGCTCAAAAAATGAATCATCCCCTATGGGAAAACATAAAAGACCAGTCTCGATTTTATTTTGTGCACAGTTTTTATATGGATCCACAGGATAAAAATATTGTGGCGGCCTGCAGTGATTACGGAATGGAGTTTGTTACGGCCATTGCAAAAGACAATGTATTTGCGGTGCAGTTTCATCCGGAAAAAAGTGCACAGGATGGATTGCAGTTATTAAAGAATTTTACGCATTGGAATGGAAATTAAAAATAGATGTAAAATTACAAAGTTGCAGAACAATTATCAATATTGCTTCTGCGCTTCGGTAGTTTGGTGTTGAATTTGTAAACTAGTTTAAGGTGAAAAAGAATAATGTTACTGATACCCGCTATTGATTTAAAAGACGGACATTGCGTGCGATTACGTCAGGGAATTATGGAAGATAATACGGTTTTTTCTGAAGACCCGGTAGCAATGGCCGGGCAGTGGGTAGAGGCGGGTTGTCGACGTTTGCATCTGGTAGATTTAAATGGTGCTTTTGAAGGAAAGCCTATCAATGCAGAAGTTGTGCATGAAATTGCAGAAACCTATCCCGATGTGCCGATTCAAATTGGCGGCGGCATTCGCGATGAAACAATTATTGAAACGTATTTAGATGCGGGTGTGAGCTATGTCATTATCGGCACTAAAGCGGTAACCGATCCACATTTTATTAGTGAAATTTGTGCCGGTTTTCCAGGGCATATTATAGTTGGCCTAGATGCAAAAGACGGCAAAGTCGCAACCGAAGGTTGGTCAAAAGTGACGCGTCATGATGTAATTGATATGGCGCAACGTTTTGAAGAAGACGGTGTTGAGTCAATTATTTACACCGACATTTCCCGCGATGGCATGATGCAAGGCGTAAATGTTGAAGCGACGGTAAAATTAGCGCAGGCAATTAATATTCCAGTGGTAGCCTCCGGCGGTATTACTAACATGGATGATGTGATCGCATTATCAAAAGTTGAAGACGAAGGTATTATGGGTGCGATTACCGGACGTGCGATTTACGAAGGCACATTAGATTTTGCTGCGGCTCAAAAATGGTGCGACGAGCAGGCATAAATTCGTTGTTTGATCGCTTTGTTTTATTAGCATAAAAATAGCCGTAATTCATAAAAAATTATGGGGGAAATTTAGTTCTCCATATAATTTATCAATCATTTTAAAGTCAAAAGTAAAAACATGTCATTAGCAAAAAGAATCATTCCCTGTTTAGATGTTAAAAATGGCCGCGTTGTAAAAGGCGTGCAGTTTGTTGATATTCGTGATGCGGGAGACCCGGTAGAAGTTGCGCGAAGATATGACCGTGAAGGTGCGGATGAAATTACTTTTTTAGATATTACCGCCAGCTCCGACGACAGAGAAACCATTGTGCACGTGGTTGAAAAAGTTGCCGAGGAAGTTTTTATTCCGTTAACTGTGGGCGGTGGTATTCGTGAAGTTAAAGATGTGCGCCGCATGTTAATTGCGGGGGCCGATAAAGTGGCGATTAATACCGCAGCGGTATTTAATCCCGAGTTTGTGAAGCAAGCCAGTGATCGAGTTGGCTCACAATGTATTGTGGTGGCCATTGATGCAAAAAAAGTCAGCACAGAGGATGAGCCTAATCGCTGGGAGATTTTTACTCATGGCGGGCGCAAACCTACTGGTATTGATGCAATAGAGTGGGCGGTAAAAATGGCTGACTTCGGTGCGGGAGAAATTTTACTTACCAGCATGGATCGTGATGGCACAAAAATCGGTTTTGATTTGGAGTTAACGGCAGCCATTAGTGATGCAGTTAATGTGCCGATAATTGCCTCTGGCGGAGTAGGCAATTTAGATCATCTGGCAAATGGAGTTACCAAAGGTAAAGCCGATGCGGTGTTAGCAGCGAGTATTTTTCACTTTGCTGAGTATTCGGTGCAGGAGGCTAAAGCGTATATGGCATCAAAAGGCATTGAAGTTCGGCTTTAATCTTTACTGGAGTTTATGTTTACGTTACCCACATCTTTTTCTTAGGGTGCTTGAAACATAAATATCCAGGCTATGTTAAAATACTCTAATGAATGATAATTGGTTAAACCAAATAAAATGGACCGAAGACGGTTTGGTACCCGCGATCGCACAGGATGCCGAAACCGGCCGTGTACTGATGTTTGCATGGATGAATCGGGAGTCGTTAAGCCTAACGGTTGAAAAAGGCGAGGCAGTATATTACTCGCGTTCACGCCAAAAACTCTGGCATAAAGGCGAAGAATCCGGGTATACGCAAAAAATAAAATCACTGCGCCTGGATTGTGATGGTGATGTGATTACGATGAAAATCGAACAAACCGGCGGCATTGCCTGTCATACTGGGCGTGAAAGTTGTTTTTATCGTGAGTTTCAAAATGGCGAATGGGTTACCATTGATCAAGTGATTAAAGACCCGAAAGAGATATATTAGAGATACGCAAAAAATAATATGAGTGATGTATTAATAAAACTGGCAGCAGTGCTTGAAGCGCGCAAACAGGCTGACCCCGATTCATCCTATGTGGCCAAGCTGTATAGTAAAGGTCTCGATTCCATTTTGAAGAAAATTGGAGAAGAAGCCACCGAAACGGTGATGGCGGCAAAAGATGGAGATGCGGAGCAAATTATTTATGAAATCGCAGACTTGTGGTTTCACTCAATGGTGTTACTCGCGCAGCAGGGGTTAGGCCCTGATGATGTGTTAAATGAATTAGACAGACGTTTTGGTTTATCGGGCTTAGAAGAAAAAGCTTCGCGGCCGCTAAAATAATTCAGCAGCTTAAATCAATTTAATAAATTTGTAAGAGAGGAAACAGAGATGGGTTTTAGTATTTGGCAATTGGCCATAGTTTTAGGTATCGTAATTTTATTATTCGGCACAAAAAAATTACGCAATATTGGTGGTGACATGGGCTCCGCAATTAACAGTTTTAAAAAGGCCATGAAAGATGGCGAGAAAGATGCTGACAAAGGTTTAGACGGAAAGCTGGAAGGCAAAGAAGGCAATGTTATTGATGCTGAAGTAACCAGCAAAGATAAAGATAAAGCATAAGTAAAAGCAGAAGATTTTTATTCAATGTTTGATGTCGGTTTTTTAGAGCTAGTCGTAATTATGGTGCTCGGTTTGTTAGTGCTTGGTCCCGAGCGCCTGCCCAAAGCGGCACAAAAAGTTGGCTACTGGTTCGGCAAAGCAAGGCGTTATGTTGAAGGCATGAAGTCGCAGGTGGAGGCGGAGTTTGATTCCTCTGAGGTGAAGCGCTTATTACATAATCAAGAAGTGCAAATTCGTGAGTTACAAAATAAAATCACCGAGTCTGGTGATGAAATTAGCAATCAGCTAAATCCAAATTTACAAAATGATTTTGATGATGACGACCCGGGCTCTTCGCATGAAGAAGCGGCGCAGGCAGTCGAAAATCAAAAACCAGCCGGGCCGCAATATGACATTATAGAAGATGATCACAGCTGGGAAGAGGATGTCGCAGAATCACCCGCAGAGATTACTGAAGCCGCTCAACAAGATCAACCGACTGAAAAAAGTACAGCAAGCGACAAAGCATAATGAGCGAAATACCCGCGAATAAAAAATCTCCAGAAGATGCGCCAGAAAATTCATCACAAGATAATCAACTCGGAAAAAATCAAAATCAGGAGCTAGGTTTTATTGGTCACTTGATAGAATTGCGTGATCGTTTATTGCGTAGTGTTATTGTTGTTATAGTTATTTTTTTAGGTGCTTTTCCCTTCGCCAATGATATTTATCATATTTTAGCTTTACCGCTCACTAGTAATTTACCGGAAGGTGGTAATATGATTGCCACCGGTGTTATTACGCCGTTTTTAACGCCGTTAAAGTTGGCGTTTATTATGTCGATTTTTGCAGCCTTTCCGTATTTGATTTTTCAGGCCTGGGCATTTATTGCGCCGGGTTTGTACAAGCATGAAAAAAAATTAGCGATACCGTTAATAGTTTCCAGTGCAATTTTATTTTATATCGGCATTGTGTTCGCATATTATATTGTGCTGCCCAATGTCTTTACCTTTATGATGTCAATGGCGATAGATGACGTCACCCACGCACCGGATATTACCTATTATCTTGATTTCACTTTAAAAATGTTTTTTGCGTTTGGTATTGCATTTGAAGTGCCTGTCGCGACTATTTTATTAGTGTTGGGTGGTGTCACCACACCGCAAAGTCTGGCCGAAAAACGTCCTTATATAATTGTTGGGGCATTTATTTTTGGTATGCTTTTAACACCTCCCGACCCGGCATCGCAAGTGATGCTGGCGATTCCAATGTGGTTATTGTTTGAATTGGGTTTATTATTTTCGCGCATGCTTAAAAAGAAAGATGGCCAGGAAGATGATGAGTATCAGCCCCTGACTGAAGATGATATGGAAGCGGAATTAGACCGGGTGGAAGATGAAGAAGGCAAAGGGCCGACATTGTAATTATCGGAAGCGGTGCATTATTGAAGAGAATCGGCTCAGAAAATGCCGGTTTTGTGCCGGGCAATAATAATCTTTATCCTGTAATCCATCACAAATATTCATCCCCACAAGCACTGCGTTTTCAGGTATAATACGCGCCGAAATTAAGCTTTAAATCCCACCTGTAGAGAGAATAGACAAAACAATGCCTGAAAAGCGCAAGCGTAGTGTCCCCCGCCGTCCCACGGTCCTAGTCATTTTAGATGGTTTCGGTGTTAATCCGAGTCGCATAAACAATGCGGTTGTTGAAGCCAGCACCCCTAGATTGGATGAATATTTTTCAAAAAACACCCATATCACCCTGGATGCATCCGGCCTGTCAGTCGGGCTTCCCGCCGGGCAGATGGGTAATTCTGAAGTTGGGCATCTCACATTAGGCTGCGGCAGCATTATGAAGCAGGACCTGGTGCGAATTGATGACTCGATTGAAAGCGGTGAGTTTTTTGAAAATGCAGCGCTGGTCGCGGCGATGGAAGACTCATTAAAGCATGAGCGCCCCATACATCTGGTTGGTTTGGTGTCTGATGGCGGTGTACACAGCCACACCAAACACCTTTGTGCATTAATAAAAATGTGCGGTGATTATAAAGTGAAGCCATTAGTACACATGATTACTGATGGACGTGACACTGCGCCAATGGCCGCGATGGGATATTTACAAGGTTTAGAAGACGCACTCGAAGATGCAGGCGGTGCGATTGCAACGGTTTGCGGGCGCTATTATGCAATGGATCGTGACAACCGTTGGGATAGAACTGAAATTGCTTTTAATGCGATGGCAAATTTAGTTGGCGAGCAACACGAGGCCGCACGCTACGCAATTGAGTCGTCTTATAACCAAGACATTACCGATGAATTTATTATGCCTTGTATATTGCCCGAGGCTGAAAAAATTGGGGAAGATGATAATGTTATTTTCTTTAATTTCAGAAATGATCGCCCCCGTCAATTAAGTGCCGCACTTAGTCAAAGTGACTTTGATGGCTTCCAGCGAGATAGCTATCAGCCAGTCACCGTAACGTGTTTAACCGAATATGATCCGCATTTTTTATTGCCCATTGCTTTTGCTCCGCAGCGCCCAACCACTACACTGGCCTCGGTTGTGAGTCGTGCCGGCTTTAAGCAGTTTCATTGTTCAGAAACCGAAAAATATGCTCATGTAACTTTTTTCTTTAATGGGGGACGCGAAGAAATTTGGGCCGGTGAAGAGCGTGTGATGATTCCGTCGCCCCAGGTGGCAACCTACGATGAATGCCCGCAAATGAGTGCCAAAGAAGTCGCAGATGCAATGATCAGCGCGCTTAAATCACATGAGCACGGTTTTTTAGTGGTGAACTTTGCAAATGGCGACATGGTGGGCCATACCGCCAAACGCGATGCGATTATTGCCGCAGTTGAAGCGATGGACACGGAAGTCGGGCGGTTACTGGATGTTGCGGTTGAAGAAGAATACTCCGTGTTTCTAACCGCCGATCATGGCAACTGCGATGAAATGGTAGATCCGGTTACTGGCGAGCCGCACACGCAGCACACGGTTTATCCCGTGCCCTGTATGATAATCGACTCCGAAAACTGGCGCTTAAATACCGGCATGGGTTTAAGCAATGTTGCCCCCACCATTCTGGAATTAATGGGGCTGCAACAGCCACCGGAAATGTTGGGTAAAAGTATTTTGCTTGAGCCGTATGGTAATTAAGGAATGATATGCTCTTTTTTATCAGCAGTTGTAAGAGCTTTGGTTTAAGCTGAGCCTGTCAACCATAAAGTTTAACCCTCTAGTCTGCCTTTAGTTACAAGCGAAATGAAGGCCTGGCTTAACTGACTTATTTAAAACGGACTTATTTAATAATATCGTCACTTTAGGGTTAAAACTCTTCTATATCCTCCCTCTTATTCAATAAAAAACATACTTTAATATCCTTTCTGTATTACAAATTTTGCTGGTGTTCTACTACACTCTATTATGCTAGGTGGGTAAAAAAGCAGTAACTGAACAAAAGCAGAGAGTATAATGAAAAGGGGTATATCACAATAAATATAGCCCTCTTGAACTCTCAATAGCCGTGGTAATTTGGCGACAAATGTTTAATGCAAATAGCTTTTAGTAAAGTAAAAATTAATCCTGTTTTCCTAGATCATAAAAATACGATGCTTGAAACAATATTCATAAGTTAATTCTCACGAGTTAAGGATAAAGGGATTCAATTTTTGTCACGGGATTTTTGCCATAAAAATAAAGTCATGCTGAGATTTAAATCTTGGAATTTTGTGCAATGTATTAATTTAATTTATTTAATAATGCTAACAATGGCGGGCAATGCAATGGCCGCTGGTACAGATTATAAACTTAAAGCGGCGTATATTTATCAATTTACAAAATTTACTGATTGGTCCAATCACGCTTTCAAAAGCGCTAACGATCCTATTCGAATCTGCGTATTAGGAAAAAATCTGTTTGATAAATCGTTGAATAGTTTTTCAAGTCGAACCTCCCAGAAGCGACAACTAAAAGTAGAATATTTAACGTCATCAAAGAACATCCTAAACTGTCACATGGTTTTTATTAGCCGATCAGAAGAAAAAAAACTCACAAAAGTATTGCGCAAAATTAAAGGATCGCCTGTGCTAAGCGTAAGTGATATTAATGGTTTCGCAAGCCAGGGTGGAATGATTGGTTTTGTAGCTAAAAAAAGAAAGATTGGAATTGAAATAAATATGGAGGCATCGAAGTTAGCGGGTATAAACATAAGTTCGAAATTATTAGAAGTCGCAACAATTGTTAAGAATAAGATTCGGGAGAATGCTCCATGAAAAAATTCTTAAAAAAGTTAAAAATAAAGCATAAATTAATTATTATTATAATGTCGACAGTGATCATTAGTTTATTGTTGCTGGGCTCAGTATTAATCGTAACAGAGCGATATTTGGCTAAACAGTCTATGGCAGATAAGCTGATGACTATCAGCCGGATAATTGCCGATAGGAGTACTGCAGCGTTAAGCTTTAAAGATGAGAAAGTTGCCGGAGAAGTGTTGTCTGCATTAGAAAATGAAACGTCAGTTGAGTTGGCTTGTATTTATGATGAAATGGAAAATGTTTTTTCTGTCTATGGTTTTTCGTTAACAATGAAGTGCCCAACTGTTTTGAAAGGAATAGTTTATCGATTTTTCGGTGATCACCTGGAAATATATCAAGCAGTAACTCTTGATGATGAAGTGATAGGCACAGTTTATATTCTAGCAACACTCGATAAACTTAATGATCGATTATTAAATTTTGTAATGCTAGTTATTTTAATGATCGTAGTTGCCGGGGTGGTGGCATATTATCTGGCTAAGAGGCAACAAGAAATAATTTCTAAACCGATCATAGAACTTACCGAAGTCACTAGAGAAATATCAATTAGTGGCGACTATACAACAAGGCTGCCGATGGGCAGCAAGGATGAGATAGGTGCATTAAATATAGCATTTAATAAAATGTTAGAGCAAATATACAAGCGACAAACTGAGCGGGATAAAGCAGAAAAAGCCTTAAGTGAGCGTGAGCAAGATTTAGTGGTGACGCTAAATAGTATTGGTGATGCGGTTATAGTTACGGATGTAAATGGTAAAATAACACGAATGAATCCGGTAGCAGAACAGCTCACGGGGTGGTCATTTGAAGAAGCCAATAAACAATCCATCAATAATGTGTTTCCAATTATAGATGCAACTACGCAAGAGCCTATAGATAACCCTGTTAATGAAGTTGTTGGTACGGGTGAGACGGTGTTTCATAGCAATCATATAACGCTAATTAAAAAAACCGGTAAAAAAATTCATATAGCGAATTCGGCAGCACCGATAAGAAATGAAAGAAAAGAAATTTTAGGGATGATTTTAGTTTTCAATGATGTAACAGAGCAATATAAATTACGAGAATCTGCGGCTAAAAGTAAGCGTGATTTGCAAGCAATAATGGATAACTCACCCTCGGTAATACATGTTGAAGATAATAATGGTCGATTTATATTCGCTAATAAAGGTTTTTCAAAAATATTCAATGTACATGAAAAAAAATTAATAGATAAATCAATATCAGAAATATTTGAACATGAAGTTTATAAAAATATATTGAAACATAACAATGAAATTTTAAGCACAGGAGTTGCTTTTGAAACGGAGGAAATAATTCTACAGAAAAACGTCGAACATACTTATTCAACTATTAAATTTCCGTTATATGATGAAGAGGATAACATATATGCAGTTTGTAATATTTCTACCGATATAACCGAACGTCTTCAACAGGAGGAGCAGTTAAGGCGAAGTCAAAAAATGGATGCGTTGGGTAAGTTAACAGGGGGGATTGCGCATGATTATAATAATTTATTAGGAGTAATTATTGGTTACGCAGATTTGTTAAGTGAGAAACTTGTTTCGGATTCGAAATTAAAAAAATATGTGAAATATATCGAGCATGCTGCAAAAAGAGGTTCCAAGTTAACTAAAAAATTACTTTCATTTACACGTTACGAAAGTGTAGATGAAAATTTATTAAATATAAATAAATTAATTTTAGACCAGCAATTAATGCTAGAAAAAACACTTACGGCACGTATTAAATTGAAAATAGAGTTGGCAGAAAATATATGGCCAATTTGGATAGATAGTGGCGATCTTGAAGATGCGATAATAAATATGTGTATAAATGCCAGTCACGCAATTATTGAAAGTGGGGAAATAGCATTTGAAACTAAAAATATAAGTTTAAATGAGTTAGATGCAGGTGTCTTGCATTTGACGACGGGTGATTATGTAAAAATGAGTATCACCGATTCGGGATCGGGTATGGATAAATCAATAAGAGAAAAAATATTTGACCCATTCTTTTCAACCAAGGGTGAGGCTGGAACAGGTTTGGGGTTAAGTCAGGTTTACGGGTTTGTAAAGCGCAGTGGTGGCGGAATAGAAGTTGAGTCTGAAATAGGTAAAGGTACTCGATTTAATATATATTTTCCGAGAAGTGAAGCAGTGTTATCCGATATTAAAAATAGTGCAGAGACAAAGAAGAAAAATGTACAAGGCAATGAAAGTATACTGGTAGTGGATGATGAGCCAGCTTTAGTTGATTTGGCAAAAGATATTTTAGTGGGCCAAGGTTACAAAGTATTTACAGCGAGTAGTGGAGTATCGGCGCTAGAAATATTGGAAAAAGAAAAAATAGATTTGATGTTATCAGATGTGATTATGCCAAATATGGATGGTTATCAATTAGCAGAAAAAATACAGAAAAAATACCCTGATTTAATTGTTCAGCTGGTGAGTGGGTTCACCGATAACAAGGATGAAAATATTATAGATAAAAAATCATATAATAACTTATTACATAAGCCCTATACAGCTAATGAATTGTTAGAGCATGTAAGCAGCTTGTTAGGTCATAGTTATTTTATTGATGATGTAGATGATAATTTGAGTGATAAATCAGTAAGTGATACAGCCGAGTCTTATCAGCAGAAAAAGCAGAACAATCAGATAAGTTCAAAAACTATTTTAATAATGGACGATGAAGAGGATATTCGAGACCTATTTGTTATTAACTTGGAAGCGCTGGGGTATAGGGCGATTACAGCTAGTAATAGTGATAATGCGATAGAAAAATACAAACAATCCCTGAAAGGTGATGAGAGTATTGATGCACTTATATTGGATTTAAATATACCTGGAAGTTTGAGGGGCGACGAGGTTGCTAAAAAAATTCGAGAAATAAATATGCAAGTTAAAATAATTGTATGCAGCGGAGATGCGTCTGGGTTCGAAATGATAGACTATAAAAAATATGGCTTTGATGGTGCGCTTGAGAAAACGTTTAATAGACAAAAAATAAAATCATTGTTAGACGAATTATTTTGAAAAACACAGAAAGCATATGATGAAAAATATTGATGAAACTACAAATATCATTTAGAGCTTTAAAAATATGAAAATTGGCGTGTCGGTAGATGATTTTGGCACAGGCCATTATTTCGATGGCAAAGAGTTTAGATTTAAAAGTTATTGCAGAAGGTGTTGAAGATCAGGGACAGATCGATTTTTTAGTTGAGCATAAGTGCGACTTAATGCGGGATTATCATTTTAGTCAGCCGATATAAGCATTCGGGAATAACGAGATGTTTATTAAATTTCATTTTAAAAATACCATGCAAGCTGCACAAATAAATTGAGTTCGGTACCGAGCGATTTGCCTGCGATACCAGAATCTATGCCGCCGTATTCGGTACCCGCTGCACCTATTGGTACACTTAATGCGGCGAGCAGTTGCCAGTCCTGTTCGATATCATAGCTGCTTACAATTTGGGTTAAAAAAGAGCGGTCGCGGGTATTGATAAATACATTTGGTGTCAGCATCCATAACGGCGTTATTTCGATCATTGCGGATGCGGCGAGATATTCTCTGGACAGGGTGAATAGCTCGCCCCGCACAATGCGCTTCACCAGATCGGGATTTTGGCTGAGTGCGGCGGGGCTATAGTCATTGTTCGTCTGGCCGAAGCCATTATAGAAATACTCGATGATGCCGCTAAAATTATGCCCCCAGCTGACCCATGAATAAGACAAGCTGGTTACCAGACTGGTGACGGTATCTGTTGGTGTGCCGGTGAGCGTCAGGTCGCCGCGCAGAACTGCGCCGCCAATGTTAACGACGCTACCGATACCCAATATATTGTCATCATAGTGCCTGGCGAATAATAAGTCATATTCGTTATTGTTGATAAAGCCGTGATACTTGACTGAGCTTGAGTTAACGGCGTTGCTTAGCTCGCCATTGATATCGCGTCGCACCACCCACACGGCTTGCAGGTCGTCACCATTTTGGATCAAATACTGACCGTAAAGCATATCGTCACCGGATTTATATTCTTTGTCGATAGCAGCCGGGTCGAACGGGTTAAGAAAATCCAGCGGTGTAAAAATGAGGCCATTGCCCCAACTAACAACCTGACGCCCAATACGCACCACGGCATCGGCAGTGGTGATGTCAACATATAACCGGTCGAGTCGGTGGGCGATAACACGCTTATCATTTTGAGAAATAATCTGTGTCAGGTCAAACAAGCGAAAATCATCTACGGGTATTGAATTAGGCAGAGTAATGATTGAGGGCAATTCATTGTTCAGTGCGATGCTGTCTCCGTAACGAGCAATCATTTGGTAATCCGTCACCAGTGAGGTCGAGTCGGTTTTCCAGCCGAATTTCAGGCGTAGATCGGCGTTATTGTCGATGGCGGGTTCATCAACGTAGTCAAGAAACAGGCTGTCATCAGGAAAGGTATTCAGCAAGAACAGATATTTGAAGTGGCCGCCATCAAATACCGGTGGCTCAGCAAAAGTACGATGAGGAAGCGCGCTGATCATAGCGCTTAAAAGAGATGCAAGGGCGAATGATTTTAAATAATGGCTGATCATTTTTGGCAGCTATTGCTCAATGGTGTGCAACATTTATTCTGTTTTTATCGGTAATTGTGTTTCATCACTGATGATTCTGCCATCCTGCATTTTAACTAGACGTTTGGCATATTTCATTACGTGTACATCGTGGGTCGCTATGACGAAAGTGATATTGTGGCGTAGATTGAGTTCAACGAATAGTCCCATTAGCTGGCCAGATGTGATTGAGTCCAGATTGGCGGTGGGCTCGTCTGCCAGTATCAGTGCCGGCTGGCTGACGATGGCGCGCGCTACCGCCACCCGCTGTTGCTGGCCGCCGGAAAGCTGCGATGGTAGCCGGTTTTCCATGCCTTGTAGACCAACTTCTTTAAGAATTTTATAGCTGCGCTCGGTGCGCTCTTTTTCCGGCATGCCACTAACCTGCATAATAAATTCAACATTTTCACGAGCGCTCAGTACCGGTATTAAATTATATGATTGAAATACAAAACCGATATGCGCGAGCCGCATGTCGGCCAGTTGTCCTTTGCTGAGTTTGTTGAGCTCGATATCACCGATAAAAATCTGCCCGCTGTCCGGTGAATCAAGGCCACCCATAGCATTAAGCAGGGTGGTTTTACCTGAGCCGGACGGGCCGGAAAGGCAAACAAAATCACCCTTGTCGATGCGGATAGAAACATCATCCAGCCCGGTGATGGTTTCATCTCCCTGCTGAAATGTTTTGTACAGGTGTTTGCAGGTGATGGAGCTCATGGTGTGTTACCTGTCATAGTATTCAATGTTACTGTTTTTAATATCATCGTCATCAATCAATCCTTGCCCAGTGCTTCGACTGGATCAAAACTGGCGGCATGCCAGGCCGGTAGAATGCTGGTGAGTAGCCCAAGAAAAATCACAATAATACTGGCCAGTAACATATCGTTAAGTTTTAGTGCGGGATATAAAATACTGCTGGTGCCCATCATCTCCATGCCTTTGGCGACGCTCGAAATATCGATACCGTCCTGCAGTGGAATGATGCTGATAACAGCCAATGCATTGCCCAAAATCAGGCCAATGACGAGCAGTAAAAAAGATTCAGTTAAAATTTGGTATAGAATCATGCTCGGTCGCATACCCAGTGCCTGCATTAAGCCGATTTCACGAATGCGTTCGAACACCGCCATTACCAGCGTATTGACTAAACCGAATGACAGGGTGAGAAAGATAACGATTATCCACACCAGCACAAATCCATCCATCATTGCCAGCATGCTGCCGAGGTAGGTATCAGTTTCGTACCAGGGCAGAACTTGTAGATTGTCACCTGCTGCTATTCTGAGCGGTTCATACCAGCTTTTGATATGACGGTAGTTATCACCGGTGATGGCGATCTGCGATATTTTATCGTCCAGCTTGAGTAATTTCTGTAGCGTTTCAATGCCGGCATAAACGGTGTTTTCTTCGAGGCTGGCAAGCTTGGCTTTATAGATACCAATCACACGAAACCCGCGTTCGGCGATATTGTTGTCGGGATCCTGGCTCATAATAACAACCCGTTTACCGAGGCGAGTTTCAAGTCGTTCGAGCATTTTTGCACCAATGATCAGGCCATTATCATTGGCATCGCCTAGAAAACGACCTTCAATGATGGAGCCCGGGTCAAAACCGATGCGAGCCTCATTGGCAGGGTTTATGCCGATCAGAGTTACACCTCGGTTGTCCCGTTCGCTGGAAATAACGGCGGGTACGCGTACCCGGCTAGTCCATGCGCTTATATTGGAGTTCTGTAATGCCTGTCGTAACTGGCTATCGGGCATTGTAATGCTGTTGTTGATGTTCGGGTCATCGCGGTATTGCGGGTGATTAATTTGCACTTCACCGGGCAGGTTGCGAATGCCGTTATCCAACATATCATCGACCATGCCGCGCATCAGTGCCGTCATAAAAATCATCGCCCATACACCGACTGTAATGGCAGCCAGCATAATCAAGGTGCGTCGGTGGTTGCGCCACAGGTTGCGCCAGGCGAGGGTGAATATAATTTTGAATGGTAGTGTTGTTAGCATTTTCTATACAGCCTTCATTGCACTGACCGGTTGCAGAAAAAATAGTCTGAGCGCGGGATAGGCAGAGGCGAGCAGACTGCAAAAAAAGACGATGCCCGGGCCGAGAAAAATCGATAACCATGACAGGCTGGGGTACATTCGATCCGGTAGGTTAAAACGGCCGGCCATTTCTTCCATGCCAGGATAAGAGAAACCGACAAAACTCAGGTAATAGGAAAGTGCAGCACCCAGCGCTGCACCAAAAATCAGCCCGAGGCTAGACATAAGAAAGGTTTCACTGATAACCAGGGTGCCGAGACGCCCGGGTTTAACGCCTAGTGCCATCATGGTGCCGAACTCGCGGGTGCGCTCCAGTACCGACATCAGCTGAGTGTTCAATACGCTAAAAGCAACCAAAATGATAAGCACACCGTACATAAACCAGGCGCTGATCATGTCGGCCTGTATTGCCTGTTTCAGGCCGGGTTGCAATTGGTTCCAGTCGAGTATTACCAGTTGTTGTTCATTGGCATTGGGTTTTCCCCGCTGTGATTCACTTGCCTGTAATTCGTGGGGCAATATTTTGCTGACGGTGTTTTTCAGCAAGGTAACCTGCGTCAGCTCTTCGGCATTAATCACGATATTATGTCCCTGCCCATTCATATTAAACAGCGATTGAAAGTAGCCCAGAGGTAACTGTGCCATTAAACGGTCTATATCGTTGATACCCGAATCAAAGATACCAGTAACGCTCACTACCCCGGCGGCGATAGAGCCATCACGGCCGGCACCGAGTAGGGTAAGTTCATCACCGATATTGACCCGCAGGTTACGAGCCAGAACCCGGCCGATGATTATTTCTTCAGCATCAATATCATTGAAGTAGCGACCGCTGGTGAGTAGACCGGGCAAGGTGGAAACGGCGGGTTCAAATGCGGGTTCGACACCGATTATCTGCAAGCCATAAGTGCGTTGCTTACTGGAAATCATGGCGAAGGCAACACCGCGTGCCGCCACTTTATTATTGCTAAGCCGCTTGCGCAAGGTATTGGCGAGGGGAATAATGTCGGTAAAACTATTGCGTATTTTGGGGTTGTCGTTGTAACCCATGCGTTGAATTTGCAGGTGGCCGGTATAAGATTTCAGCGTATTATCAATCATCATGCGATAGCTGCCGAACTGCAGCGAAATCATAAATACCAGTAGCAGATTAGAAAATATCATCGCGCCAACGGTTAGCCAGGTGCGGCGTTTGTGTCGCCACAGGTTACGCCATGCCATTTGCAGGGTGATGTTCATTTCAACGTGCTCATGTAAATGCGCTCATTGTCGTGGGTTTCTCAGGCTAGAAAGCGTGAATATACTATCGGGATTTTCATGGTCGAACTGGATGTGTTGAACCGACATCTCAGTCCACTCTTGCGGAGTTTTCTGTTTGCTCATACGAATTCTGCTGGCCACGGTGCGACCACCGAGCATTTTGATTTCCAGTGCTTTCATGGTTTTAACGAGGATATTGTCCTGATCCCAAAATTGTTCTTCTAGCAGAATATAATCATCTCGAATAAAAATAATTTCCTTACCCCAAACGACCGCAGCATCTTCGCGAGGAATAGATTCGATTACGTAAACAGTGTGGCCATCCTGTTTACGTGTTTCGAGTAAAGTGTGATCGTACTGGTTGATGATGTCTGTGGATTTGCTGATGTCTTTATTAGAAAAGTCGCTGCCCATCCAGCTCTGGCTCATCATCGACGAAGGGATTTTGATAATGCGGTTAATTTTTGGTGCGAAGGTCCACATATTATTATCTTTGGTTAGCGTACCGTTACCCGCATCTTTTCTTGGCAGGGTCACACGCACCAGTGAGGTCTTGTCACCTTTGGTCCAGACGCGCATCGACATGCTTCTTTGCCAGTCTGTCCGCTGGATGCTCATGGTCATCTCGGAGTAGGACGACAAACCACGCCAGTGATCCATTGCCTGGCGGATTAACTTAGCCGGGTCGGGAGTCGCCGAGTGGGTTAGTGGTGAAGCCAGGCAGAGCATCAACAACAGTAACAGGCGTTTCATGTGGGTTCCTTTATGTGTTGCTACATCATTAGTTTATACGCGCTTATGATTAAGAACAATGTATCTTTTCTGACGGTTTTGACTGTAAATATTTATGAAGTTTCAGGGACCGATTTTGGCTTTAAGTGCAATCAATTGATGTTTTCAGTCTCAATCTGGTGCGTAAAAAACGCGCTAACATATCAACAGTTACATTTAATAAAGCAGTAATAGCAATGAGAACCATCGCCTTATCTAGTCGAATATCAGCTATCGCACTATCGATATAAAATCCAAGCGTGGCAATGCCTAAAATTCCAAGAATAGCGGTTTCGCGCATAATAATTTCCCAACGATAAAAAAGAAAGGCTAAAAATTGTGCATAAATATTGGGTATGATTTCAAAAAAATAAAGATTCAAACCACGGAGTGTATTTTGGTGTATGTTAAGTGCGTTGCTATAGCGGCCAATTAAATAGGCAATAATGGCGCCATTATGTAAGCTAAGTGCGACGACTGCGGGAAGCATCGATGGGCCCCACAAAGTTAATAAAATAAAAGCCAAAATATATTCAGGTGTTGAACGCATAATCACTAAAAAAAAGTGACCGATGCTGCGTTCAAATTGGTTGAAAAATAATTTTGAAATTAAAGGAAAACAGAGTAATGCAAACAGGCCGCTAAGTACTAGGGTGATTTGAGTTAATAGCAGTGTGTTAAGTATGCCGGGTAAGGCTTCGTTAAACAGTAAATCTGAAAACCAGTGCCATAGTGAAGAAAAAGACTCATTATTTTTTAGTGGCGCAGGAACAATATCTTGAGTAAAAAATCGAGTAACATTGGAAAATGAAATAGTGCTGTCATTTGAAATGATAAAAGGGGAAATAAGTAAATAAAGAGGAATTAATTTAGCGCTAACCCAAAAGCGTATCGTTGCAATTAAAAGATAAAATAAAATTAATAAGGCCCATACTTCAGAGTATTGGCCTTCTAAAAATGTGGTGCTGAGGTGGTAGCCTAATGTGGGCAAACCAACAAAACCTAATACAGCGCTAGAGCGTAAACCACATTCAAATCGGTAGCTTGTGTAGCTAACAAAGTGGTTCCATATATCGGGAAGCCTGGCATAGAAAAAAGTAGAAATAAAATCAGAATGATCACGTATGTTTTCATATGCATTGCGTTCACCTTCTTCTATAATTTCTGCGTAAATTTTAGCAAAGGTGGCGGCATAAGGAATCCCCAGCGCAAGTAATCCAGTGATGGGATGCAAGCCGAAAATTTGTAAGAAAATGAGTGCCCAGAATAATTCATGTACGGCGCGCAGCAATGCACAAATAATTTGTATGATTCGCCAGTGATAAATTAAGGCTAAAAAAAATCCGGCGATACAGCCGAGTGCGACGCCTAAAAAAGAAAAAGCGATGGTTTGTAAAATCGCATCAAGAGGGTTTTCGATATTAATAAGAGATGGATTAAGCAAAGCAAAAAAGAACCGCCCTAGCTCTGTTAGAGGGTCAAACGTGTTTATTGCCAAGTCGGCAAAGGGCAAACAGGCGAGTGCGATTAAAATAAAAATCCAGCTTATTTTCCAGCGATGTGAGTGCTGAAAAGAAGTCGATTTATTCTGCATAAAGCTTAAGTAGCTCAGTGCGGTTGAGATTTTTTGAAAAATCGTCAGTGACGATTTTCCCCTGATCAAGGCCAATGATTCGGTCACAAAATTTCAATGCTAAATCAACATCATGTAAAGAAAATATCATGCTTTCAAAGCGGCTGCATAAAAGCTCCATTACCCAATGTGATTGTACTTCGTCCAAAGAAGAAATAGGCTCGTCTGCAAGTAGTGTAGGGCTCGCGTGCATCAGGGCGCGGGCAATAGCGACGCGTTGTTGCTGGCCACCGGATAATTGTGAAACGGGTTCAAATATTTTATCGTTTAATTGTAGTTGTTTAAGAATTTCAGATACGTCAGTGACTGGTTTTGCTAAAGGTTTAATAAGATTTAAAATATTGTACCAGGTAGGTTGGCGACCGAGTTGACCCATATAAACATTATGAAAAACACAGAGATGCTTAACCAGAGCATAATCCTGAGCAATAAAAGTGCAACTTTTCGATTGTTGTTGTAGCTTTTCATAAAGCAGTTTAAGGAGAGAGGATTTTCCAGACCCACTGTGCCCAATCAGGGCTAATTTTTGCCCGGGTGTAATATGCAATGTAATATCTGAAAGTGCAGTTTTACTCTGATAGGCGACACTGACTGACTTCAGATGAATCATTTTCTTTAATCAATCAGGCCAATATCTTTAGCGGTATTTAGTATGGGTAAGTAATCGCTATTTTTTGTGCTGATAAAAGCACTTCGAGGAAAGGCGTTAAGCAGTGCAGGGTCTTTCATGTTGAGTAAAGCCTGTTTTAAGCGTTGTTTAAATCCATCTCCCCATGTCGCATCAATATCTCCGCGAACAGACCATTGATAATCAGGGTAAGAAGGTGTTTCCCATATAATACTAACTTTGCCTGTATCAATTTTTCCGCTGTTAAGTTCATTAAGCCAAACTTTATAATTGACTGCACCAACTTGATAAGCACCCGTTTGGACCAGTGCAATGGTGCGCGAATGGTTGCCACTAAAACCTGTTCGCTCAAATACCTGGGAAGGTGATTTTTGAAAGTATTTGCGAATATAAAACTCGGGCATTAATCTGCCCGAAGTGGAGCCCTTGGAGCCAAAGGTAAAATTGCTGCCGGCTATGCCAAGCGGAAATTCTTTTGATAATTTTAGCCCCGTGCTTTTATGCGCTATAAAATAAGTTACAAATTGCGTGTCTTCCACGCCCTGGGCAATGGCTTCGGAATTAGCCACCAATGAGCGAGCTCTTACGCCAGATAACCCGCCAAACCAAGCCAGTTGAACCTGATTGTTTTTAAAGGCGGTAATGGCGGCGGCGTAAGATTTAACTGCCACGTATTTCACCGGCACATCGAGTGTGTTTGAGAGGTATTGTGCAATTTTATTAAATCGTGTTTTAAGTTGCGATTGATTTTGATCCGGAATGGCAGAAAAAATCAGGGTTTTTTCTGTGGCATAACTATTGAGAGATGCTGTACTAATAAGACTGCATAACAATATGATAAATAGATGTTTTTTCATTACGTTTCCTGCGATTTACAAAATCAGTAATTATTCTGATTATTTGTTTATTTAAGATAGTGAAAAAATACAACATGTAACCGCAGGAGTATTTTTTTATATGCGAAATAAGTTAATGTATTTGTGAAATAAATACAAGGCATGAAGTAAGGTAACCACGGTACTAAAATGAGCGGTAATTTGCAGTGGTGCGAGATTGTTTGCTTTTAGTTTTTGTGGCTATCGGATGAGCAGAGCCATTCAATCAATCTCTCTACCTGTTGTTTACAACACCCGCTTCCCATTGTGGCGTAGGTTTGTTTTTTGACTTCTTCTACAGTCGTCGCACCATCTACGATAGCATTGATAATGTCAATTTTAGGGACGCTATTACAGGTGCATAAGTTTCGATGTAAATTCTGTTTAAGAATATCAGGTCGTTTGTCGATAGGTTTATTAATGGGGTTAATGTCCAAAATTAAAAACAGGCTTAGATCTTAAATTATACTAAATAAAGTTTTCCAAGTAATGTAAAGGCGTGATGGTTCAAAGTTTACTATTTTTTTGTTCTCGCACATATCGTTCTACAAAATAGCGAGTTAAACTTATGTTGATATAAATATCAGGCGAGGCCATGACGATGCTTAGTGAATGCTTTGAAACAAGGGTTGATAGTGTCAGACTTGTGATGTTTGCGATTGCGGCACACAATCATCGAAGGCAGTGAAATGATCAGGCTTACTGTTAATGGGCGGCCTGTTGAGTTGGGCGATGGTTCAACATTGCTCGATGCGGCAAGAGAGGCTGGTGTACATATTCCTACACTCTGTCACTATCCTCGTTTGCCTTCTCATGGCGTTTGTCGAATGTGTCTCGTGGATGTTGAGGGTGAAAGCAGGCCGCAAGCAGCCTGTGCCACGATAGCGAAAGAGGGGGATGTTGTAGAGACGGACTCCATCGATCTACAGGCGTTTCGTAAAACAGATTTACAATGGTTGTTGGCCCGTCACCCGAACGATTGTATGCGATGTGAAGTAAACGGGTTTTGTCAGTTGCAAAGCCTTGTGAGTGAAAACCAGCTGGAAGATGGCGGAAAAGATGGCTGGGAATATGTGCCGAGAGGGTCGCCAGAGCACCCAGAGCATGTGCTAATGGACCACACATCACCGAGTATCTGGCGCGATCTGGCAAAATGTATTGAGTGCGGTTTGTGTGTAGAGGCATGTGGTGATGAGGGGCAGCAACAACACGTTATTGGGTTTGCAGAGCGAGGATCAGGCCGCTTACCTGTCACTGTTTTCGATCAATCGTTGGCCGATACCAATTGTATCTCCTGCGGTCAATGTACGCTTGTATGTCCGGTTGGTGCATTAATCGAGACGCCCCATTGGCACGAAGTGCTTCATACTCTTGATTCACATAGACGTGTATCAGCTGTTCAAGTTGCGCCTGCAACACGCATTGCTATTAGTGAAGAGTTCGGAATGAAGCCCGGAACCGTGAGCACAGGCAGAATGATTAATGCTCTGAAACAGTTGGGTTTTGATTACGTGTTTGATACCAATTTTGGGGCAGACCTGACGATCATGGAGGAAGGGACAGAGTTTCTGGCACGCCTTAATTATCAGGAAGCGAACCAGAAGCCGCTACCGCTGTTTACCTCCTGCTGCCCGGGATGGGTGAACTGGGTTGAGATCAATCGCCCCGATCTTTTACCTCACTTAAGTACAACAAAATCACCCCAACAAATGCATGGCGCACTCACAAAACGGGGCGCATTCGCACGATCGCTTGGACCTGAGTTCGCAGAGGGCAGAGCAGAGCCCTACGTTGTTAGTGTGATGCCCTGCACTGCCAAGAAAGATGAGGCCGTGCGGCCGGGTATATCGGGTGATATCGACCATGTTCTCACGACACGTGAACTGGCTAGAATGATCAGAGCACGCGACATTGCATTTAACACGCTGCCGGAAGAAGCTGATTTCGATCATCCGCTAGGTGAAAGTACCGGTGCGGGACAAATTTTTGGTGCATCGGGGGGGGTTATGGAGGCTGTTGTGCGTACCGCATCTCATTTCATTGGTGAGGAAAATTCGCTTCCATTGGAGTGGCGTCAACTTCGTGGCGTACACAAGGGCGTGAAAACGGCGAATATTTCCGGTATAGGTAAGGTTGCCATATGTAATGGTATTGCAGCGGCACAACGTATGCTGGAGACGCAAGCATGGCGAGATGAATATGTCGCAATAGAGGTCATGGCTTGCGTTGGGGGATGTCTGGGCGGTGGTGGTGAACCCAAATCAATGGATCCACTTGTGCTGGAGAAACGTATGCAGGCTATTTATGATTTGGATAAGCATGCACCGCGACGACGTTCATATGAAAATCGGGACATTCAACAGTTGTATGCTACAGAACTGAAAGAACCGAATTCCGTTGAAGCCCATGCATTACTTCATACCAGTTATGCTGCGCGAAATTCCCGACGATTACTATTGATGCGGTTTCTCGATTGTGTAGACAGGCGAGATGGTAATACCGTGGTGAACCTGATTCATCCCGATGCGTTGTGGTCAACGGCCTCAGCTTTTGGTGATATTCAGGGCGCTTCAAATATCGAAGCGTTGATTAATACACATTTGCCAGCGCGCATGTATGGCCCGGGATATATGCGACACCGGATGGAATCCGCCGCAGATATTGACGACCTCAGCGTGGTGACGCCCGCGGGAGAACGATGCAAATTTAATGTAGAGATAGGAGCGATACACGAAGGTAGCCAGTCTAAAATGGTGATCCGGAAGCTTGTGCGGGAAATTTTGTGAATTAGTTTATACCTTTTATTTCGAAGTAGAGATGCAGGGCTTTTACTAGACAAAACTAAAGCATCAGAGTTGGGTGGGGTTTATTTTCCCATACGCATAATTTGTAAGTAGAAACATAAGGCGCGGACTCGTTAAAATTATAAGCGAAAGACTTGCCCCTATTCTTTCTTCTGGCTTGTTTCTGTTTCGGTATTAAAGGCTCTATCCCGTCCAGCCATTTTTGCTTCATATAAACCGGCATCCGCACGATCAATTAAACTGCTTGCTGTATCACTATCACGTAGCTGGGCTATACCAATACTGATCGTATATTGTACCGTTTCATCATTCAGGCTTTTAGGCGTGCGGGTATGGCAGCGTTGTCGAATTTTCTCAGCATATCGCATCGTTTCCTGTGCATTTTTCCCTGGTAGAATGGCCAAAAATTCTTCTCCACCATAGCGCGCGATAAGATTAAAGCCGGCAAGGTGTTGTTTGAATAATGTCGAAAAATCTTTCAGTACCGTGTCTCCGGTTAAATGTCCGTAAGTATCATTCACTCGTTTGAAAAAATCTAAATCAATAATCATTGCGCACAGATGCAGCCCATTTTTTCTGGCACGATCTATTTCGGGCTCTATCCATTTGTTTAGAACAGCACGATTGACCAGCCCAGTCAGGGCGTCCCGGCTGGCTTCCCGATAAAGCCTAAGTAACATATGCAGTTGCGATAACTGAGCCCAGATTGAGATAATTGTTAATAGCAACAATAGCCACAAGTCGACAAGTGACGACAGATTAAACATATTACCTATAAAAAGTTCGGTGCTGATAAACGCTATTATAGAGATAGCTGAAAAAACAATGCCTTCGAATAATGTGAGCGGAAAAATTGCCAGCAGAACAACCGTGAGAAAGGGCAAAAATGAATATCCAATAAGTACTGCCTGAAGATCTGCCTGGTTATTAAGAACCAGACGGGAAGTGACGTAAAAAATGCTCGGAATAATAACAAATAAGCCCAGCCTGATACGCATAAAAGTCAGGCTCTGTGCATGTGGCGTCCATAAGCCCAATGTTAAAAACAAACCGCTGTAAGCGAGCCTTAAACCCAGAATTTTACCCAGCACATTATTGGGCGTGAAGAGAACATCAATGGGTATCCAGATAATAGCCAGCAGCGCAAACAGCAACGAAAGCAACCGCAACCGCATATAAATATATTCGGAACGAGAACCGTTGAAGTCACGGGAGTGTAATTTGTTACTGCTTAAATCAGATACGTTTGTTAACCGGAGCCATTCAATCAGGCTGGATGTTAAATGCGCTTGCTTACTCATAAATATTAGTTAGTTATATGAAACTAAGTGGGCAGACACTTACGGAAAAATAGCTCTAATAAGTTGCCCTGAGGGTTCAAACTGTTGTTATTTCTGCGTGCTACTGGCGAGAATTTAACGGTATTGAACGGCGGTATGTTATTAAGTTTAGCAAAACTTAAATTAAATTGCTTAAATTAGTATAGTGCGCGTATAGCGTGTATAGAATTATATGTACGAGGAGAAGCGTGAGAGCGTAAGGGGTCAGGTCTTTGGATTATTATTCATTCCATGCTAACCTCTTCACTCTCCAATCATGCAGGCATTCACAATGGCAAGGCCACTACGACTTGAATACGCAGGTGCTCTTTATCATGTAACGGCAAGAGGGAATCGTCAGGAAGATATATTTGAAGATGATGATGACAGAGTGGAATTCATATCTATCTTTCAGAGTGTGTGTCAAAGATATAACTGGGTATGCCATACCTATTGTTTAATGAGCAACCACTATCATTTTTTAATTGAAACTCCAGATGCTAATTTAGCTAAAGGTATGCGCCAGCTTAATGGTGTGTATACGCAAACATTTAATCGAAATCACAAACGCGCTGGTCATTTATTTCAGGGGCGCTATAAAGCAATACTCGTTGAAAAAGATAATTATCTACTCGAGCTATCACGATATATAGTACTGAACCCTGTTAGAGCGCATATGGT